>ENA-UOOH01001005-UOOH01001005.1-fermentation-metagenome-genome-assembly--contig:-NODE-1005-length-29020-cov-4.615398_pt1 | contig 29020 bp, 20 predicted proteins | sample MGYA00245778_ERZ724025 | MGnify/ENA primary metagenome ERZ724025 (study PRJEB28704, sample SAMN03018313) | fermentation metagenome | biome: anthropogenic terrestrial biome; feature: soil; material... | reverse complement strand
GTCGAAAACGTCACCGCGCCCTCTGCGGGAGGTTTTCCGGATCCGGATGGGGAGGTCATGTTGAGAATGCGGCTACCTTTTCGGACGAGCTCCAGCAATGGTATTTTGCCTCTTGCTACTTATTCTACCAGAATCATTGTCAGATCATTACAGTTGAAGGAATCTGCCTGAAGATTCATTCTTTCCGGCCATCCCTGGCCTTTTCCATGGCTGCTTCCGAGCCTTCACCATCGATATACAATCGTTTCACCTGATCAAACATCATCGAAGACCGTTGATCCTCTTCCACCGCGGACCATCGAACTGCTCTCAATGATATCTCTTCCACATTTCGAGCATAAAACGCCCAGGCCTGAAGCGCCCGGGAATCGACGCCAAGGTTCCCGCCGATCGCTTCTGGATCCATTGCCTTTCCGCCGCCCTGATAGGAAATATCGATCTCGTTGAATGAAACCGATCCGATCGGTTGCTCCACCCAGGATTCGACGGAAACCGCCGCACGGTACACGCCTTTAGCGGTCAGCCGGGAAATGCGAACATCGTCAATCGTGTTTCCAGGACGCTTCAGCCAGATGGTGATCGGCGCAGCCACATTCTCCATGGAAATATCGGAAATGACCACATCCTCAAGAGGTCCCTCGGATGGATCCCAGGCGCCGGGCTGAAGAATGATGCCCGCAAGCATGTTGTATCGGTCCTGCGTGCGATGTGGGTGTTTGCCAGGACCCCAAAATCGGCATCTATGGACAATCATGTGCTTCATCGGTCCGATGATCCGCATACCATTGCAGGATGAATTTACAAGGCAATCTTCAACCAGGAAGTTCTCGACATACCGTCCCGCAATTGAATCGTCGCCGGTATAGAATTGGCATCTTCGGATGCGGATATCGGTGCTGAATCGGTCCAGGGATCCGCGAAAGTGGACGCCATCCCATCCGCCGGTGATCTCAGAATCTTCGACATCGACACGGTCGCACCACTCGAGCATCACCGCATAATTGGCGGAATCGGTGATGGAAACATCCCGAATAGCGATGTCGCTCGAGCGGCCGAACAGAATGGTGTGGGGCCCGCGCATCTTCTCCTCTCCATTCGGGTTGAACACCTTGTTTCCATCTATCACTCCCGGCCCAATAATCGAAACATTCTCGACCCCGACACCCAGAATCAGCGCACTGTGCCACTTTGGAAATCCTGCTTCAAAACTGCCGGCCGGAGGCGTGAAATACTGATAGCTCTGAAGGTCGGGAGTTCCGATCAGGCGTGCGCCGGATTCAAGCTTCAGCGTAATGTTGCTCTTCAAATGGATGGTCCCGGATAGAAATCGCCCTTCCGGGAAAAGCACGACGCCTCCACCCGCGGAATTGCACTCCGCCACAGCCCGATTGATCGCATCCGTGCAGGAAGTGCTCCCATCTCCGACTGCGCCATAATCGCAAACGTTGAAAAACCTGGAAACCGGGTCATTCGCCGTGGTGGAACCAATCGAAAAGGCAAGAAGAAGCACTGCAAAATGAAGTGGAGAAGAAATGTGGCCGATGATATTCATTTGAATAATTTCCTTTAACTAACGGGGCAATCCCGGTGGTGACGAAGACCCAATTTTGCGGATAGCGTCATATTCGATTTCGTTGTGGTCTTTGGATTTCTGTGCTGGCCGATGTAGAGCGAATTCAGGCGCATGGATGATCCTAATGGGAATCGGCCTCGCACGAAGGCACGAAGCCACGAAGGGGGGCATTCCATAGAAGGGGGCGAGTCATTAGTATTCGTCATGGCATTCTTTCATGCGTATCTATTGTAATGCCCCTGAAGCCAAAAGAATAGCATGAGTTATCGACCGGAGTTATCGACGCGTATCGACTATTGGAGAGGTTCACTTCGATAAGGTAGGTTGCGCCGACCTCCGACGGCGGTGCATGTCATAGGAATCGTTATCCCCCCCCCGATTCCCCAGAACCGGACGAGGGTAACGATAATCAACGCTGCCTAGGCGCAACTGATTTTGCCACCGCCTCGCAGGGGAAGACGGCCCAACCGATGTAGGAATTGCCTGTGGCCAGCAGGAATGCAATACCGCCTCGATGGAAGTTTCAAGCGCGGTTTCGGAGGTTGGCTTCATGGATTCGACCTCAGCTTGTCCTGCGGTTCTCTCTCTGTCGGGTCCGCGGCACTGTATGCTTGATCCGCCCTGTTGGGTTTATCTGGGTAACGCAACCGAAGGATTCTGTGTCCTACCATTGGATTCAGGAAACGTTGCGCAGCCCATCCGGATGTCGGTCCAGCAGGCCTGCCAACTTGTTACGGGTCAGCCAACGGTTTCGACACAGCTCAAGGATGATCCTTTCCATTTCACCGGGATTTAGTCGATGTTTCATCCGCGCCGGTGCCGCTATGGCCATCAGCTCCGGGTTATGTTCGGAGTCACCGGTCTTATGTTCGGAGCCATCGGCTATATGTTCGGAGTCACCGGTCTTATGTTCGGAGCCATCGGCTATATGTTCGGAGTTCTGGATAGCTGGAAGCCGGTAGCGGCTCCATCGCGTCTGCCCTTCCTGCACTAAGGCGCTTTTGGTAACCAGCCCCTGAAGAAGCCTAGTAATATCCGATGGGTGCAAAGAGCAAATCTGGCGCATTCGTGCATTGTCGACGCTTCTGAGAGCTGAGGTTTTCGTTGATATCGCCCTTGTCGATGCTGCCGGTAAAGGGCGGGTTAGCCATGACGATGTCGTATTCGGCCTCTTCCAGATAGCTCTTGGAGAGGGTGTCCTTGTAGTCGATATGAGGCTCGTCGATGCCGTGCATCATCAGGTTCATCAGTCCCAGGCGCACCATGGTGGCATCGATGTCGTAGCCGAAGAGCGAGGCTTGCAGGATGGCCTGGGCCTTTTCGGTGAGCCCGGCGGCCACCGAAGTGCGGATAAAGCCGTCCTCGTCGGGCAGCAAATCTTTCGTCCCGGCCTTTTTCGCCAGCTCAGTGACGATGTACTGGTAGGCCCCGAGCAGAAAGCCGCCGGAACCGCAGGCCGGGTCTGCGATGCGGTGGCCCAGTTGCGGGCGCACCAGATCGGCCATCAGCTTGATGATATGGCGCGGGGTGCGGAACTGGCCGTTCTTGCCCGCCGTGGCGATCTCGGAGAGGAGCTCGTAGACATCACCCTGGATGTCCTGAAAGGCCTGCCCCTTTTCCTGCGAGTCCTTCTCCATGATCTCGAAGATCTCGTCGATGGTCTTCACCGCCTCCACCAGCAGCGCCGGTTTGGGGATGATGAAGACGGCGTTGCGCATGTGGCGGGTGAAGTTGGACGTGGCGCCGTTCATGTCCTTGAGGAAGGGGAACACCTTGGTCTGCACATGCTGGAGCATCTCCTCGGCCTGCATGCGCTTGAACTCGCTCCAGCGCAAGGTGCGCTTGTCGATTTCATACATTTTGGCATCGGCCTGGCGTTTGGCGGTCTCTTTCTGGGTGTCGTCTTCCCTGGCCTTGGCGCGGTATTCCGGCGGTATCCATGTCCCCCCAAATTTGGAGGTGTACGGCTCGCCGGTCCACTCGGCATCGGCCTGTTTTTTCTGATCCAGCTCGTCGAGCCGCTTCATGAACAGCAGGTAGGTGATCTGCTCGATGGCGGTGAGTGGATTGGAGATACCGCCGGACCAGAATTTGTTCCAAAGCTGGTCGATCTTGCTTTTGAGTTCGGGGTTGATTTGCAGCATGGTTATTTGTCCTCCAACTGCTTGACGCTTCTGTCGGCAAGCAGGAGTTTCATCTGGTGAATGGCGGTCTGGTTCAGGATTTTCAGCCGCTCGGGCTGCGGCAGCCCCTGATGAATGAAATGGGCGTTCAGGGTTTCAAGGTTGGCCAGGCAGACAAGCTGGGAGACATTGGCTTCGTCGCGGATATTGCCTTTGTGGTCCGGGTTCTCATCCCGCCATTGTTTCGCGGTTTTGCCGAACAGGGCCATGTTCAGCAGATCCGCTTCGCTGGCATAGATGAAATTGATCTGTTGGGGCGACAGCTCGGGCGGGATCAGGTTCGTCTTGATGGCGTCGGTGTCGATGCGGTAATTGATTTTGGTCAGGTTGCGGCGAATGTCCCAGCCGAGCTGCTGGAGTTCCTGCTCTTTGAGTCGCTGGAACTCCTTGATCAGGTAGAGCTTGAACTCCACCGACACCCAAGAGGCGAACTCGAAGGCAATGTCTTTGTGGGCGTAGGTTCCCCCGTAGCGGCCTGATTTGGAGACAACGCCAATGGCGTTGGTGAGGCTGGCCCACTTGGTTGGCGTCATGACAAAGGCGTTGCTGCCGGACTCATTTCTAACCGCCTCGAATTCGACACGGTTAAAATCAGGGTTGTTCAGCTGCTCCCAAATTCCCAAAAATTCTACGGTAAAACCGGTGCGCATCCAGTTCTGGATGACAAACCGGGGATCATCGGCATTTCGGTATTTGGCGATGTCCGTCAATGAGATGTAATCATCCTGCTGGACGCGCACAGTCTCAGTGAGGACGACAATTTCCTTGCTGGCTGTCATGGTTGGTCCATCCTGGTTATTGTGGCACTTCCGCCATAATTACAATCTGCGAGATCATTCTGGTGGTCGTTTCCAAAGGAGTCGAATTCGATCCCTTTTGCTATCCTGAAGCCATCGAATTCGCTGGGATAAAAATCCATGATCAATTTCGTGACATCAGGAAATTGATCCCTGACCATTTTCCCGGCGCCGGGAAAATGGTTTCGCGCAGATGTTTCGTGTTCTTTCCCGATTCATATTCATCAAGCCGCCAACCGCTCGGTGAGCTGTAGGATTTCATTGATCTCCACCGGGCTGAACACGCCACGAATGCCCTGCGGGTGGATGACCGTGAACGGTGCGTTAATCTGAAGTTCCAGCAACTCGGCGGTGGAGTTGCGAATCAGTTTTTTGTCGCGGTCAGTCATGGCATGTCTCCCCTCATTCAACGTCCAGATAATCAAAGCGGCCGAGCCGCAACAGATTTTCCCGGGCACGTTCAGCATTTTCGCGGACCAGAGGGTCTTCAGCAGTCAGGCCAGCCTTCAAAATTGGCTTGGCCTCATCGGCTGAAATGTACATCTGCGTGTCCTGGTCCTGGGTATCCGTGATTTTGGCGAAGCATTCGACAACCAATGCCAGGTGATTCGGGAGCAATTTATTCAGAGAACTCACCTCATGCGAAAGTCCAACATCTTTCCCCCGGACAAGATCGAGAATTTTCGAGTAGGATTGCAAGCGCCAGTCCGAGCCGAGGCATTCGGCTTCCAACCAAAAGGTAAATTCCTGAAGCTCCAGCGGCACAGCGGCTTCAAAGCGCCACTCGAAAAAAGAGATAATGCGGTCGGTCAGCGTTTTATCCAGATGCCTGCCGCTATTTCTCAATGATCGGCCAACATGGTCGAAGAGTTGCCCCCAGCGTTTCCGGTCGTCTTTGGTCTTGTCATAGAAACGCTCGAGAAGGCTTTCATCACCTGTCAGAGGATAGACTTCCCAAAGGTAATAGGTGAAAAGGTGCTGGCCGAGTCTGTCGACAAGCTCCTTACCGTCGCCTTTTTCGGTTGTCAGGATATTAAGGTTCTCTATTGCGTATTCAAACTCACCCCGCAGAATTTCAAACGTCAGCTTGAATGGAGGGTTAAAGCGGATATAGCTGCCGAAGGCATCCCGCCAAACAGCTTCATTTGCCTGCGGGAAATTGATTTCGCGTTGCTGGGCGGCCCAATCCCGATTGAGGGTGCAAAGGTTCCCGAAGTGCATCCCCAGCAGCGCCTGCTCAGGCCGGGTTAGCGGGATTTCAGCATCATCGGCTAGACGTTCCGCGAGGATGTCGGTCACTTCCGGCAACTGGTCTTCCGGTAACTGGCGGTGAACCCAGAAGCCGAAATTGACAAGGGATTCGAGTGCCCGGCTGCGGGTATTGTTGATGGCTTCGGTAATAGGATCGTCACGGTTAAGTATCACCGGGTGGTCGTGGTCGAGCCGCCAATCGGACTGACCGCACGCCTGTCGAAGCAGAGCGGCAAGGCCGTCCCTTGCGGTGATTGGCGCATCCGTATCCTTGTTCACACAGGCGTCAATAAAATCCACCACGGCCCGGCGCGAGCTGCCCCAGTCGGGATGGTCGCCTGATTCGTCTCGCGGCTCGGGGTGACCTTCCACTCGCGCCGTGTCCGGATGTGACAGGACCCATGCACAGAACTCAAGCCACTGGTCCAGTTTGTCGAAATTCTTCTCCTTGACGAGTTCGAGCATGGCCTTGAGCATGGCCACGACATAGACCGGCCGAGCAATACTGTCACGCTTCTTAAGCCAGAACGCTAAGCGTTTGTCATCAGGAACAATCTTGTCCTTGAATAGGGATTGAAAGACATTGGCGAGAGCGGGAATGTTGATCTCAACCAGCCAGTTCTCCTGATCACGGTGCCTTTTGTTCCATTGGTTCAGAAACATAAGTAGCTCTTCATCCTGGAAGCGTTCAAGTTCTTCGAGGGATTTGGGGCTTTTCTGCGAACCCCATCCGCTCTTTATGCCGCTATTGGGCGGATAGCTGTCGTCATTAATCGGGGGTCCCAGCGACTCGGCTTCCAGATCATCGAAGTAACTTTTTTCATCCCCTTCCAACAAAGGCAAGAATGGACGTAGCTGCCTTCGGTGGAAATGGCGTTTGCGTTGCGTAAAGTCGTGCTCGCTATAGTCCTCACCCCTCATAATCCGGTATTTCTCTTCCGAGGGCCCACTGAGAATGGCCTCGAAAATGCTTGTTTTTTCGTCATCACTGAGCAGGCGGCGGCCGAAGTGTTCACTGGCCTTGCGGATCATCAATTGAAATTCGAAGTGGTGCTCCCATTTTGAATAGTCGTCGTGTTCCAGAATTTGTTCGCGTATCCATGGGAGGGTCTGGTTATTAGGGTGTGATGCGTAGAGGTGCTGCCGCAACCGCTTGAACACCTTCCAGCGATGATTTCTTAATGCCTGATCCAGGGCATCAATGGATTCCGGGGCTTTGTCATAGATCCGCTCACAGGCATAGGTCAGCGTCTTCACCAGGGTTTCCTTCGGCTCCTGATCGTTGTGATCCGAATTATCCAGCCTCCGACACCAGATTTCCGAATAGTCCTGGTCGCTGCCTTTCTCGTAATCTTCCGGGTGCATTCCCAGCCGGATCATGCTTGCCACTGCATCAATCAGGATGCGGGCAACCTGATAAGGCACATGCTCGGCCAAGTGGCGAACACCTTTTTCCAGGATTTGCTGATATGCCCATTGATCGAAACGCGGATTCGGCTCTAGTGAAGTGTTCCAGGCTTCCGGGTTATCTTTTCGCCGGGACTGCTTTTCCTGTTCACGAGGATCTCTGCGGAACTCGACAATCTTGAGTAGTAAAACAGGTGAAACTTCCGAAAGCTGTGCATTCCAAATAAATGGCTTTTTCAGGAAACTGATGATGAGCTCGTGACCCCATCGGCAGTTATCAATAAAGGCTGTTATAAATCGTGAAAAGCGTAAAAGCGCATCAGCCGAATCGGCTTTTAACACGATTTTCAAGATGCCTTCCAAAACCCGAAAGTTATCCGTGTTCGGAAGTTCTGAAATTATGCCCATCACCTCAGCAGGCGCTGCTTCAAAGATGCGTATCAGATATTCGAGGGGAGGCCACCATGGGACAATATAATGCCCTTCGGTGGTCTGTTCTGCGTTGGGAGGATTGAGAAAATACCCTCTTTCCGAAAGAGGATCTAACCAAACAGCATCGCCAGCCTTCTGGAAAAAGTAATCGTAATTAGACCCTTTGCTCTCCAATAACTGCATGACCCGCTTAATTTCAATTGGTGTTACCTGGTTCCCGCGAGCGAGTATGGCCTTCAGTTCCGTCAGATCTTCGGTGGTGATGGGTTTCGTAAGATCAACGTCACCGGGCAGCCTTTCTTTTCCCGACAATTCCGGTTGGAATGCCTCGATGTACTTATCCAAATCAGGGAAATACAAAATATAGCGTCTGCCCTCGCAGGCTTGTCGAAAGTCGCCATCAAAACCAACGACAGCAATATTTGTGTGGTGCTGCTTATGATGCTGATCCAGTGCGCTTAAAATGAACGCGTCAGGAAATTCCTTCGGCTTCTTTTCTGAGAATGGAGGGCGGATTTCAAAATACCAATCAACGACGTCCTCGAGATTGCCGGCAATTGGCAGGTTTTCAACGACAAAATGCTCCTTGAAGGTAGACCATTGCCCGTTCATCTCTTCAATGCATTTCGTTATCAGCTCCTCTTGGGAAGGTAGTTCAAAAAGGGCCAAATTGTTGACAGGGTATGCCTTGTGGGCGTTTGTGACTGCTTTGGCGGCCTTTTCGGCTTCTCTTGAAAAATGGCGGAGTAGCTCGCGTTCCATAATTGTCGGGACGAGAAGGCGAAGACCACCTTTGGCAAACGTATCGGTTAAGGCGGTAAATGCCTTTGTGTCGAAACGGAGCCTTTGCCTTTTGAAGACTTCCGTATCGATATATAGAGAGGTCGGCACATGTCTCATTGGCAACCCACCTCTAACGCAACTTTACGTTTGGGATTGGTGAATATGGAGGAATAACTCATTAGTCCGCCTCACTGCCATCTGGAGCAACTCCGCACTTCGATTTGATGAACTCGAACATGGGGCGAAAGACTTCAAAGCAGGTCTGGTCGAGAGCTGGTGCGACTTCCTTGGCGAAAGCGGTCTTCTCCCCGTCGGATTTAAAGACGATCTTGGTGCCGCCGACGCAGGGCTCATGCTGGTAATAATTCTTGGTGGAATTAAGCCCGTAAAACAGGTGCTCAATCTCACAGCACGAGTCGCCGCCGAAGGTTTCACCGGTGGCAGCATTGCGGATAACCTGCTTTTGTATGTCGGCGTTGGCTGGTACGGGTAGCATCAGAGCGTACGATTCTCCCTCCGCCCATTTCTTGATCATTCCCTTCAACGGGTCTGTTTCGATGACGGTGCCGTTCAATCCGTTCCATTGGTCATAGGCCTTGTCGAAATCGAACAGGGCGAAAACTGGCAATCCATCCATTTCGGTATGTATGCGGTTGTCGGTCAGCAGCTGCTTGATATAGGTGCAACTGAAGGCATAAAACGGGATGAAAGGCATCTCAATGTCATACAGCTTGTACCATGCCGCCTTGAGAATCACCGGATCAGTGCTGCCCTCGGTAAAAAGAACCGGTTTGTTCTCAATTTGGATGGCATTGATGATGCTGAGCAGCTGCTCCTGCTCGGAATATTTGATGAGATCGGCGCTCAATTTTTTGATGGCAACCGATTTGGGCAAGTCATAACATTTGGTCTGATTGCATTTGATGTCGAAAAACTTGATCTTTTTTTTGTCGTGCGGGATCAGCGTCACCGCGCTATGGCTGCTCATCAGCACATGGTTGTTCTTGGCAGCGGTATCGGTGATTTCGAAGACCTGCTTGAGAAAGTCGAATTGCCATTCCGGGTGAAGGAAGGAGTCGGGCTCGTCGAGCAGGGTGATGCAGTTGCGGTCCTTGAACAGCTCGACGATGGAGTAGATGTACACTGACTGGAACTGGCCGTCACTGAAATGGGCAATGGCAGCGTCCACTGCGCCGACCAATTGCAGGGGGATGGTGATCTCGGCCAGCATCCCCAGGGTCTTGAGGTTGTCGAACTGGCGGAACAGTTCCTGGGGGCTGAAGTCGGCGAATTCCTCGCGGATTTTCGCGATATCGAAATAGAGTATGTAACGATCTGGCTCAGCGAAATAACCCTCGGACCGCACCGGGCTGCCGGTGGCGGTGTTGATGCAGCCATGGAGCCGGTCGAGAAAGGTTTTGGTGATCCCCTCCGGCTGCCAATAGCGGTCGGTTTCGTCGTTCAATTCGATGTCAAAACGGGAATCCGTGGCGTAAGCAGGGCGTTCCAGGACCACCTTCGCTTCTGAGGCCAGGGTTTCAATGCCGAGCTTATGGCTGATGAACTGCTTCGCCTTGCAGGTGTCGGGCTGCATCAGCAGTACCGCCAGCAGCAGCTCCTTGTAGTCCGGGCCGATGCCGATGAAATACCGGACCTCGTCAAAATCGGCGCGTTTGATGCGTTTGCGGAAGGCCTCTTCATACTGCTTGACCAGGTTTGCCACGGTGTCGTTGTGGCCGGAGTAGTAGATGAGGACATTGTCCGGCAGCGGCGTCTTGCCGATGGTTTTTCGCTCTTTGCCGCCGATGGTCAGCTTTCCGGAGTTCCAGTCGATTTCGGTGGCCTTGCCGTTGATCTCGAAGCCGATGCGGTAATTGAAATCGCAGGCGGCCTTGTCGCGGTCGTACTCGGCGATATGACGGAAAATCTCGATGAGCGCCTCGAACAGGTTGGATTTGCCGGTACCGTTTTTGCCGACAAAGACATCGATAAAACTACCGCCGTCGAAGCTCAGGGAAAAATCCCGCAGGTTTTTGTACTGGCCGATATATAGCGATGTCAGGCGCATGGGATTGCCTCACACGAAGACACGAAGACACGAAGGGTTGGAGATGGGGTGAATGCAATCATACGGCGGCCATCACGGAGTTCAGGATTTCTGTCTGTTTATCGGTGGCAGCGTCGATCCGCTGGTCGAGCGTGTCGCACAGGGCCATCAACTGGTCGATGCGAGCGACAATGCGGTGTTGTTCTGCCAGAGGGGGAACGGGAACGCCTGTGCTTAAAATGCTTCTAAGCGATAGTTTCGGCTGCGCCATTTTGTTGGTTAAAACAGCGAATTGATCTTGGACGATTCCAGAACTTAGCAAATGTACTAAGAATAATTTGTCACAACCAAAAAAAACGAGTCTGGAAGCATTCTCGGTCAAATTCATGCCATCGCAGTGTTCAGGAATAATCCCAACGGCGCCGATAGTCCCAGCGATAGTAATATAAATGTCATCCCTCGAAATAACGTATTTCTTTATCTCTTCGTGCGTTTCATGACTGATGTACTTAATGTCATTGTCGATGATTGTTGCATTCTTCATATTGGTGACAGTCAAGTATCTGTATTTTGTTGGGGACTCAGAGTAGGCATGGCCTTTTGGCAGACGTTTTCCACCCAACACAAAACCGAGTTGCTGAACCGATGCCCATTCCCACCCTTGGGGCAGCTTAAACGGACAGACACTTCCATTTGATAATTTGTCGTCGTTGTTTCTGAAAATACCAGCCTTCACCAGCCGCTGTTTTTCGGCTTCAATCTCCTTCAGCAGCTCACTGGCGGGTGTGTCGTTGGGGTCTTGGGGGACGAGGCGGCCCATGACGGCGAGCTGGAGGATGGCCTTGCGCAGCTCGGCGACGTTTTCCTTGACGGTGTAGAGTTCGCCGAAGTGCTGGGCGAGGAAGGCGAATGGGTCTTGGGTCTCACACGAAGGCACGAAACCACGAAAGGTGGGATCGAGCAGTTGATTGATGGCGGCGGCGTGGACGGCCAGTCGCTTCTCCTCCCGCTTCTTGCGCAGCTTTTCCAGCGCCTCGCAACGGGCCATCAACTGGTCGATGCGGGCGACGATGCGGTGTTGTTCAGAAGCTGGGGGTAAGCCAATCACAATCTCCCCAATGATTCCCTGGCTAATTGCAGGTACTGATGTGCCAGTCTGATATTTCGCAAAGTCAAAACTCAATAGCAACTGGTAGCACCATTCCAAATCCATCGCAGAGGCTGGAGTAATGCCAAGGCAGTTGTTGTCTATAACAGTCTTCTTTTGAAGAATGCGCCGCTTGTTAGTAGCGATTGCGCCACCAATTTTGGGAAAAATGATGGTGCCTGGATCACTGATGTTGAGCTTGTTCTGCTGTACAACTTTTTCTGATACGGTGTTGTTTGCTGTAACAATGAACTTCTCATTGCCAAGAAGATTCATGTCGCTAACTTTGCACAGTAGAATTTCTTGCCCTGTATCTCCCTGGATACTGTGCGGCAAGCCAGAACCTAGCGCCCATGATCCAATTTCAATAAGCCTCACCCACTCCCACCCCTGCGGAAGTTCGTAGGGGACTTTCTCCGGTTTGATCGGCGGCAGGGGCTTAGGCTTCTTGATTTTTCCTGCCTTCACTAGCCGCTGTTTTTCGGCCTTGATCTCCTTCAGTAGTTCAGAAGCCGGTGGATCATTCGAGTCCTGCTCCACCAGCTTGCCCTGCATGGCAAGGGTCAGGATCAATTCGCGCAGTTTGGCGACGCCGTCTGGCGCGGCAAAGGCGGTGTCGAAGTGCTGTTCCAGCAGATTCCTGGTGGCGTCGGTCATGCCTTCCCCCCCACGCAAACCATCAACTCGGCTTTCAAGGCTGCCTGTGCCGCTTCGAGCTGGTGGACGATCTGCTGGTATTCAGCCATCAGCTCTTCCGGATCGCGGTGGTTGACCTCGACTTCGTAAGGGTTCTTGTAATCCAGGTTGTAATTGCGTTCGGCCAGGGCTTTGGCTGAGACCTTCCAGGCATGGTTGTTGGCCTTACGGCCTTTGCGTCCGGCGCCGCCCCACCAGGCCTTTTCGAGATCGAACTCGGCGATGGTCAGGGGCTTGGAGCGAGAGTAGGACTTATATCCCTTAGGATACGGGTGTTCGAAGAACCAGACCTCCTTGGTGGGGCCGCCTTTCTCGAAAAAGAGGATATTGGTGGCGATGCTGGTGTAGGGGCTGAACACGCCTTTGGGCAGGCGCACGATGGTGTGCAGGTTGAAATCTTGGAGCAATTCGGTCTTGAGGTTGGTCTTGGTGCCCTCGCCAAACAGAAAACCGTCGGGCAGGACCACGGCGGCCTTGCCGGTGTTGGGCTTTAGGAGGTGCATGATCAGCGCCATGAAGAGGTCGGCTGTCTCGCGGGTCTGGTACTTGCGCGGGAAGTTGGTCTCAATCCCGTCCTCTTCCATACCACCAAAGGGTGGATTAGTGATGATCAGATCCACCCGGTCGCGGGGGCCGTAATCCTTGAGCGGGCGGCTCAGGGTGTTGTCGTGGCGGACGTTGGTGGGCACATCGATGCCGTGCAGCATCATGTTGGTCATGGCCAGCATGTGCGGCAGCGGTTTCTTCTCCACGCCATGGATGCACTCCTGCAGGAGCTTGCGATCGTCGGCGGTTTTGACCTGCCTGCCCAGGTGCTCGATGGCGCAGGTAAGAAAGCCGCCGGTTCCGCAGGCGGGGTCGAGGATGGTTTGCCCAAGCTGCGGGTCGAGCATGTCGACCATGAACTGGGTGACGGCGCGGGGGGTGTAGTATTCGCCTGCATTACCGGCCGATTGCAGGTCGGAGAGGATCTTTTCATAGATGTCGTTGAACAGGTGTCGGTCGCCGGATTTGTTGAAGTCCACATCCTCTTCGATGGCGTTGATCACCTGGCGCAGCAGGGTGCCGGACTTCATGTAGTTGTAGGCATCTTCGAAGACCGAACCGACTACTTTGCCATGGGGCGAAACACCGGCGGCGGTGGCCAGTTTCTTGAGCGCGGGAAAAAGGTCGTTGTTGACGAAGTCGATCAGGTCTTCACCGGTCATCCCCTCGGGGTTCTTGGCCCAGTTGGACCAACGGAATCGGCTTTGCAGGGGGGATTTGTATTTCCGGCCGGAGGTGAGTTGCCACTCTTGTTCCTTGTCGTCGAAGATTTTCAGGAAAATCAGCCAGACCATCTGGCTGATACGCTGAGCGTCGCCATCGACTCCGACATCCTTGCGCATGATGTCCTGAATGGATTTGATCAGGGTGGTGAGGGACATAACTAATTGCTTCTAGGGTTCACGAATTGCTGTTTGGGTTCACGCGAAGGCACGAAGACGTGAAGTCTTGCGTGCCGTTGACGATGCGCTTGCAGCCCTCTTTGAAAGTTGCGGCGCCGAAGTTGATGAGGAGGCCAAGCGGGAGATCCAAGAGGCGCAGGTAGGTCAGAACCTGTTTGGAATGGACGGGGGCGAGTTTTTCTACTGATTTGAGCTCAATCAGCAGGAGATCCTCGACGATCAGGTCAGCCCTGAATCCTTCGTTAAGGGAATGCCCCATAACCTCAACGGGGACGGACATCTGGCGCCTAACCTGGAGCCCTCTCTCCAGCAGCAGTTTCTCCAGGACCGCCTCATAAACCGACTCAAGCAAACCCGGTCCGATTTCCACATGCATTCGGTACGCACAATCCACAACGATCTTGGATAACTCCTCTTGATCCCTTCGTGTCTTCGTGCCTTCGTGTGAGATTCCCTGTTTATCCGGCATAGAGCGCATCCTCCAGTTCCTGCACGGCCTGGAGATACTGATCCAGTCCACCAAAGTTCCGGATGATCTCCAGCGGGGTGCCGAATTCGGTAAAGGGGGCGATGTTGAGGATTTGTGTCTCTTCGATGTGGGTCACGCCTTCATCGGCGTACTTGTCGAGCAAGGCTTCCAGCACCCGGCGAGCCTGATCTCCGTACCGGGTGAAGTAGTTGCGCTTCTTCACCTGTTCCGCCCGCTCCTTGCGGGTGAGCGGCGGCATATCCCAGGCAACGTGGCAGACGAGGTCGAAGGGATCGAATTCCTTGCCGGATTTCCGTCCGATCTCATCGGCGAGGGCATCGAAGAACACTCCTTGTTCGGCGAGTTCATCGATGATGACCTGTTTCCTCTCGGCATTGGTCCAGTGGTGGAGGAACTCGTCGAGAGAGGCGTACTCCTGGGCAAGGGCTTTGCGTGTGTAGTCCTTGAGGGACTCGGTGATCAGTTTGCCGTTGGCGTCGAAGTACTGGACGCGTTCGGCGGCGACTTTGACCTCGACGCCCTCCACGACGTACCGGCGGATACCGTCGGTCATCTCCTGGTCACAATGTTCCGAGGACTCGGACTGTTCGCTGTCCTCAGTGGGGTCTTGGGAGTAGGTGGGAAAATTCTCGGAAACCTCTGGTGGGACCGGTGATTGATCCCCTATGGGTTCGTAGATTTGAACAGGGTCACCATCGAACTTAGGGTCAGCAAACAGCTCAGTGGCCCTCTTGAAGTCGATGATGGTGAAGAAGTACTTGCCGTAATCTTCATTGATACGGGTACCCCGGCCGATGATCTGTTTGAATTCGGTCATGGACTGAATCCGCTGGTCGAGCACGATGAGTTTACAGGTCTGGGCATCCACTCCGGTGGTCATCAGTTTGGAGGTGGTGGCGATGACCGGGTATTTGCACTCTGGGAAGATGAAGTTATCGAGCTCTGCCTTCCCTTCCTCGTTGTCGCCGGTGATGCGCATGACGTATTTGCTGTTCTCTGCAACGAGGTCGGCGTTCTCGTTGACCAGGGCTTGGCGCATACGCTCGGCATGATTGATGTTTTCACAGAAGACGATGGTCTTATCGAATCGGTTGGTCTGCCTGAGAAACTCGGTGATCTTTTTAGCCACGAGCTTGGTACGCTGCTCAAGGACGAGGGTCTTGTCGAAGTCCTTTTGGTTGTAGATGCGATCTTCGATCTCGTATCCGTACTTGTCGACCATGCCCTTGTCGGGCCGCCAACCCGATAAATCCCTGTCGAAATCGATGCGCACGACTTTGTATGGTGCGAGAAAGCCGTCATCGATTCCCTGACGGAGGCTGTAGGTGTAGATGGGGTCGCCAAAGTAGTCGATATTGGAGACCTCTTTGGTCTCTTTGGGTGTGGCAGTGAGACCGATCTGGGTGGCGGTGGTGAAGTATTCGAGGATCTCACGCCAGGCGGAGTCGTCGGCAGCGCTGCCCCGATGGCATTCGTCGATGATAATGAGGTCGAAAAATTCGGGGCTGAACTGGCGGTAGATGTTTTTCTCCTCTTCGTTACCGGTAACGGCTTGATAGAGGGAGAGGTAGATCTCGTAGGACTTGTTGGCCTGTCGCTTTTGGATCTTGGTCATGGCCGATCCGAACGGCTTGAAGTCGTTGGTCATGGTCTGGTCGACCAGGATGTTGCGATCGGCCAGAAACAGGATGCGTTTCTTGGCCTTTGCCTTCCACAGCCGCCAGATGATCTGGAAGGCGGTAAAGGTCTTACCGGTGCCTGTGGCCATCACGAGGAGGACCCGGTTCTGGCCTCTTGCAATGGCTTCGATGGTTTTGTTGATAGCCAGCAACTGGTAGTAGCGCGGTTTCTTCCCGCTCCCGTCGCTGAAGTAATCTTGGGTAACCAGGGCGTTCTGCTGAACGTTCAGGCCGCGGTGAAGGGCCCACCATTGCCAAAGGGTGTCGGGCGTGGGGAATTGTTGGAGTGCAAGTTCGCGCTCGAGGATGCCGTCCTGGGCGATGCTATTGTGAAACAAGAAACCATCGCCGTTGGAGCTGAAGGCAAAGGGCACTTGCAGCATGTCGGCATACCCCAGGGCTTGTTGCATGCCATCGCCAAGGCTGTGGTTGTTGTCCTTGGCTTCGATAATGGCGATGGGGAGATTGGGCTTGTAGAACAGGACATAATCAGCGCGCTTGTGCTTGGCTCGGTAGTGCAGCTTGCCACGCACGATGATACGCCCATGGGTCAGGGGGAATTCCTCTCTGATCTGAGTCGCGACATCCCAACCCGCCTGCGCAAGGGCGGGGGTGATGAATTTCGTGCAGATATCGCGTTCGGAGAGTTGTTTTTTGCTCATGTCCCCAACTTCCACTCAGATTTCATGCGTGCATAAAAGGCTTTGGATCGGGTCTTTACGGAGCTCGTTGGTGTGGATCCTCTCGATTCCGAAGTGGACCTGACGGGTTGCCGGCGAGCAAAGGCACTCTGCCGCACGGAAAAACAAGCCGATAGTCTACCAGGTTCAGGAGCAGAGGAGTAGCAAAAACCGCCCTCAGGCATCCGGTACCAGGGATGGCCTCACACGAAGGCACGAAGCCACGAAGGGGTTGGGGGAGGTCTCACACGAAGGCACGAAGCCACGAAGGGGTTAGGGGGAGGTCTCACACGAAGGCACGAAGCCACGAAGCGTTTAGGGGGAGGGGGGTGGAGAATTTGTTTTGGGTCGGTGTGACAACCCCAAAACCGCATCAGGTTGTTGGTCTCCGCCTCGCTGGTCCCAATTGCTTGCCTCAAGGTCGCTACTTGGTCGGTCGACGTGGCAAATGGGTGGTGGCCCCTGACCTTGCCGACAGACGCAGACCATCCCGCAAATTGATGGAAAGAAAGGTGTTGCTTGGGTGAGCCTCATCCGGCCCCCCTTCGTGCCTTCGCGTGAGGTCTTCCCCCTTCGTGGCTTCGTGCCTTCGTGTGAGGCCTCTCCCTATCCGTGGCTTCGTGCCTTCGTGTGAGGCATTCCGCTCTCGGTGTGGGTCTCCTCCCGCGGCGGCTGGCACAACAAGAAACCCCCTCGCTTCTGGACTCATGGTCCGAGCGAGGGGGCTTCTTTGAAAGTGGTGGAGGCGGCGGGATTTGAACCCGCGTCCTCAAGGGGAGCCACGAATGCCTCTACATGCTTATCCCCGTTTTAGTTCTCGCCGAAGTCCTTTTCCCGGGGCAGGACAAGCGCTTCAGCCAGCTTCCAGTTTTGTTTCGCCCTTGCGGCCTGGATGCGCCACCGCCGGGGCTAGCCTGCTTGTCGACGCCTCGATCCGTCCACGCAGGCAGCGAACGGGGAGACGCGCTACGCTAAATTAGGCAGCGAGGGCCAAATCAGTATTGGCATTTGTGTTTTCACCCGATGATTTACGAGGCCAACGGGCGTCCTCGGCATGCAACACCCGCCTCTTCCCTAGAGTCGAATCCAATCGCCCCCAAGTCCGATAAACGGATTATGTCCTCTAAGCTATCGCCGATCGGCCGTTTGGTCAATGGAAGGGTCTTGCATTTTCGATTCGATGTTGGAGTTTAGCCACCTCGACCGCTGCTCATTCTCTGGAACATCTTTTCTATTGCGCCGCGCGCCCTCCGCTATGAACGTCATTCCGGCCAAGATTCACGAAGTCATAACGATGTTTCTTCAGGACATGAAGAACGATGCTGGCTGCCAGGAAATGACGCCGATTCTTCAGGCATTGCAGGAGTACCTGCAGCACTCCGGCCGGGATGCGCTGGATGTAGACACCGAGCAGATCATTTTCGCGGACTCCTTCTCCTCGATCAGTTTCAAGGAGATGTCCCACTTCTGCAGGGACTTCATCCCTGTCAACTACATGGCACCGCTGGCCGACCAGCTTCTGGCGTGCCTGAATCTACGCCGGCTGTTCCGATGGGCGGCGGCGCGCAACTTCTACCCGATGGAGACGGCGCGGGAGATCTGCTGGCTGCTCTTCCTTGCCGAGAGTGAGATTGAGCGTGCGGATCGTCTCTATCGTTCGTTCCACCCTTTGATCAGTCGGGGGCGGCCACCGACCTCCGAGTTCGCCGGGGATCTCTGGGCGTTGCAGAAGGCGCAACAGGAGTGGTGGGAGCGGCTGCCCCGCATGAAAGAGGTCTTGGAAGGCTTTTTCTACGTCCAATCGGTCCGTGAAGAGGACTGTTCCGCGGCGTTGATGGACATCACATCCAACAAGGACGTCGGCCCGGTGAAGCTGAACACGGACATCCTGCGTCTGATGAATGTGGCCGACGGCTTCACGGCGGAGTTGGGGTATGACGGGGAGTACTGGCATTTTCTGAGCGTTGGTCCGATCCACCCGGGGTTTGTACTCGGTCCCGGGGCGTTCCATCCCGGCCGTGACACCTGAGAAGGGTGGGGGCGGCTCCGCGGGTTTGAGCCCCTGGCGTTTTCGTGGAAGCGAGTGGACAAACCGACGATGCTGTTCGAGTGTCGAGACTGCCCGCTGCCTCAGCAGCAAACGCCCACTTCGCGCAACCCTTCACTACATTCGCCCGCGCCCAACGGGACGGAGGACGATTATGCAGAAGATGCGGATTGAAAGCGATTCGATGGGGGAGATGCAGGTCCCCGAAGCCGCCTATTACGGCGCCCAAACCCAGCGAGCGGTCTTAAATTTTCCTGTGAGTGACCGCCGTTTTCCGCGCCCGTTCATTCGGGCGATCGGGCTGGTGAAGCAGTCGGCAGCCGAGACGAATCAGCAGATGGGCTATCTGGATGGCGCCCTGGCGGATTCGATTGTGAAGGCGGCCCAGGAGGTGATCGACGGCAAGCTGGACGACCAGTTTGTGGTGGACATCTACCAGACCGGCTCCGGCACCTCGACCAACATGAACACCAACGAGGTGATCTCCAACCGTGCGAATGAGATGCTCGGGCAACCGCGTGGCACGAAGAAGCCTGTGCATCCGAACGACCATGTCAACATGGGTCAGTCGAGCAACGACGTGATTCCGACGGCGATCCACGTGGCGGCGCGCGAATCGATGGAGCGGCAGCTGGTACCGGCATTGACGCAACTGCGCGATTCGCTGGCTGCGAAGGCGAAGGCGTTCGACGGGATTGTAAAGATTGGGCGGACGCATTTGCAGGACGCGACACCGGTCCGTCTGGGGCAGGAGTTCGCTGGGTACGCCTCGATGTTGGAGCATGGGATCAAGCGGGTGCAGGCCGGCTCCGAGGAGCTGGCGGAGCTGGCGCTGGGTGGCACGGCTGTTGGCACTGGTCTGAACTGTCCTCCGGGATTTCCGGCGGAGGTGATTCGGCGGGTCAGCGAGAAGACGGGAGTCGCCTTTCGAGAGGCGGACGATCATTTCGAGGCGCAGGGTGCGCGGGACGCGATGGTTTTTGCGAGCGGCGCGCTCAAGACGGTGGCGGTCAGCCTGATCAAGATCTCGAACGACATCCGCTGGCTTGGGAGCGGTCCGCGTTGCGGCTTCGGCGAGCTCCGGCTCCCGGCGGTGCAGCCTGGGTCTTCGATCATGCCGGGCAAGGTGAATCCGGTGATTGCGGAGTCGGTCTTGCAGGTATGTGCGCAGGTGATCGGCAATGATGCCGCGATCACGCTCGGCGGGCAGTCCGGCGTGTTTGAGCTCAACGTGATGAAGCCGGTGATGGCGTCGAACCTATTGGAATCGATCCTCCTGCTGGCCAATGCGTCCAAGATGTTCGCCGAGTTCTGCATTGACGGGATCGAAGCGGACGAGGAGCGCTGCCAATCGTTTGTGGAGCAGAGCCTTGCGATGTGCACCGCGCTGAGTCCGATCCTGGGGTATGACAAGGCGGCGGCGATTGCGAAGGATGCTTACAAGACGGGCCGCACGGTGCGGGAGGTCGCGCTCGAGGTCTCCGGACTCACCGCCGAGGAACTGACGAAGGTGTTGGATCCGGATGGCCAGACGCGTCCGGGCGTACCCGGCACGGACTGAGCCGAGTCCATCCGGGGTGAACCCGGATGGACGCATGGACAAGAACACCGCCCCTTGTGCCGCGATCTCCCTGGTCGGCGCAAGGGGCGTTTTCATCTGGCCTCCGACCCAGTGGAAGTCCGACATGGTAGCTGCTTTCCCAACCTGACCTTCCCATCCGGAACCGGAGGAGTTCCCGCAGAGGACGCAGAGGGCGCGGTGGCGTTTTCGACCCGGCCACGGGGGTGGGTAGGTTCAATGCTCTAATCCCTTACCGATCCCGATTTCGATTTCGATTTCGACAATGAGCTGACTGGGCGGCGACCATTGCTTGGGGGGTGGGCATCGACTTCCGGCAGGGGGGGCGGCTCCGGCTGGATCTTGAGGGTGGATGGGGATAGGGTATGGATTTCCCCCGAACGAGGTATTCGCGAAGATGACCAAAGAGTTAATTTGCCAGCGTTGCACGGCCTGTTGCCGGTGGCCGGGGTATGTGAAGATCAGCCAGGAAGAGGCGGACCGCATGGCTGAGCATCTGGAGATCGACCGCGAAGAATTCATGGCGAAGTACACGCGCCTGGTCTATCACCCGATCGGGCTCTGCCTGCGCGAGCGGCCGGACTACACGTGCGTCTTTCTCGTGGGCAACGAGTGTGTCGTGCACGATGCGAAGCCGCAGCAATGTCGGGATTTTCCGAACCGCTGGAACTTCCCTGGGTTTGAGAAGGTCTGCATGGCGCGGCCCGCGGACGAAATAGAGGGGCGGCCGGCGGCCGGTGCGACGGGTGGGCCGGCGGAGCTGGAGGCAGGGGACGGGGTGGAATGAGTTCGGACTGGATCAGGATCCGCGGTGCGCGCGAGCACAATCTGAAGGGGTTGGACCTCGACATTCCCAAGAACAAGCTGGTCGTGATCACCGGGGTGAGTGGCAGCGGCAAGTCGAGTCTGGCCTTCGACACGGTATACGCCGAGGGCCAGCGCCGGTATGTGGAGAGCCTCAGCAATTATGCCCGCCAGGTGTTGGGCATCATGCCGAAGCCGGCGGTTGACTTTATCGATGGGCTGAGTCCTGCGCTCGCGTTAGAGCAGCGCAGGGCGTCGGTCAATCCGCGATCGACGCTGGGGACGACCACGGAAATCCTCGATTTTCTGCGTATGCTCTATGTGCATGCGGGGACACCGCACTGTCCGGACTGCGGGATCGCGGTCCGGCGATATTCGGTCGGTCAGATGGTGGACCGGGTGTTGGAGTTGCCGGAGGGCACGCGGGTATTGCTGTTGGCTCCGTTGGTGCGTGGGGAGGCGGGCACACACAAGGAGCTGATCGACCGATTGAGTCGGGAGGGTTTCCTGCGCATCCGTCTGGACGGCGAGGTGGTTGAGCTGAGCGCGGGTTTACGCATTGCGGCGAAGGCCGCGCATGACATTGAGCTGGTGGTGGATCGGCTGGTGGTGCAGTCGGACAGTGCGGGGCGGATTGCGGACTCGATAGAGCTGGCCCTGGAGTGGGGGCAGGGGAAGATCCGGGTGATACCGCTTGCGAGCGGGCCCGGCCAAATCGATCCCGTGGAGATCGCCCTGAATTCGGTCTTGGCGTGTCCTGCGTGTGACTGGGCGATGGAGCCGTTGGAGCCCCGGCATTTTTCCTTCAACAGTCCTTTTGGGGCGTGCCCGGTCTGCCAGGGTTTGGGAGTGGAGTTGGAGTTTGAGATCGGCATGGTGATCCCGGATCCGGAGAAGCCGCTGGGCAAGTGTGCGATTGAACCGTTCCGGTTCGGTGGCCGGCCGCTGGTGCGCTATTACAACTCATGGCTCAAGGCGTTGGCGGAGGAGTACGGCTTTTCACTGGACGCGGGTTGGAGTGCGTTGAGCGAGGAACAGCGTGCGGTACTCCTTTACGGCAGTGAGGGGCGATCGATGCGGATCCGGTATCGCCGCAAGGGCAAGGTTCAGCAGACGGACAAGGGATGGGAGGGGATTCTGCCGAACCTGACGCGGCGGTTGGCGACGACGAAGAGCGAGTTCACGGCCCGGCGGTTGCGTGGCTACATGACACCGCACGTCTGCCGCGGTTGTGGCGGAAGCCGGTTACGGCGCGAGACGCTGGCGGTCACGCTCATGGGCGACAATCTCGGGGAGGTCTGCCGTCTATCGCTGGATCGGCTGGATACGTGGATTGGCCGGCTGGCATTGGAGGGCGAGGCCGCGAAGATTGCGCAGCCTCTGATCGACGAGTTGGGGAAGCGTGTGGGCTTTTTGGTGGACGTGGGGGTGCCATACCTGACGCTCGATCGCGAGACGCACACGCTCTCGGGTGGCGAGCTGCAAAGGATCCGGCTGGCGACGCAGATGGGCTCGGCCCTGTCCGGGGTCTTGTATGTGTTGGACGAGCCGACGGTCGGATTGCATGCGCGTGACACGCGCAAGCTGTTGAGTCTCTTGCGTCGGCTGCAAGGTTTGGGGAACACGATCCTGGTCGTCGAGCACGACGAGGAGGTGATCCGGGCGGCGGACTGGGTGATCGATCTCGGTCCGGGTGCGGGCGCTCGGGGTGGGCAATTGCTGGGGGAGGGGACTGTACCTGAGATCTTGGGGCAGAAGGGCTCACTGACCGGCGCCTATTTATCGGGTCGGAGTGGGATCCAGGTGCCGGACCGACGGATCGCGCCGACGCGTGGTTGGTTGGAGGTATTGGGCGCTTCGGAGCACAATTTAAAGGGGATCGACGTCCGTTTCCCGATCGGGCTGATGACATGCGTCACGGGGGTGAGCGGATCCGGCAAGAGCACACTGGTGGATGATATTCTGCGCAAGGAGTTGGGGCGCAGGCTGTATCGCGCCAAGGACCGACCTGGGCAATTCAGCGAGTTGCGGGGGATGGAATTCATCGACAAGCTGGTCGTGGTGGATCAATCGCCGATCGGCCAGAGTCCACGCTCGAATCCGGTGACATACACGCAGGCATTCGGCCTGATCCGTAAACTTTTTTCCGAGCTTCCGGCGGCGCGTGTCCGCGGGTACACGCCCGGGCGGTTCAGTTTCAACCAGCGCGGGGGGCGGTGTGAGCACTGTTCCGGGGATGGGATCAAGCGTGTGGAGATGCACTTCCTGCCGGACCTCTTTGTGCCGTGTGAGGTCTGCGGCGGGACGCGGTACAACCGTGAGACCCTGGAAGTGCGGTACAAGGGCAAGAACATCGCCGAGGTGCTGAATCTGACTGTCGATGAGGCCGAGGATTTCTTTCGCGTGATCCCCGGCATCCGCCAGCGGTTGAAGTCCCTGAGTGAGGTTGGCCTTGGGTACCTCCGGCTGGGGCAGCCGAGCCCGACGCTCTCGGGTGGTGAGGCGCAGCGGATCAAGCTTGCGGCGGAATTGGCGCGCCGGGCGACGAAGCAGACACTCTATCTGCTCGACGAGCCGACGACCGGGCTGCACATTCACGATATTCATCGATTGATTGAGATTTTATTGAAGCTTCGAAACTCGGGCAATACGGTAGTGGTGATTGAGCACCACCTGGATGTGATCAAGGCGGCGGACTGGGTCATCGATCTCGGGCCGGATGCGGGTGAGGCGGGCGGGTATCTGATTGGCGAGGGTACACCTGAGGAGCTTGCCGCGAATGCTCAATCGGAGACCGGCCGGTATTTGACGGAGAAGCTGGCGGAGACAATGGGAAAGGAGCGGTCATGAGACAAGGCTCAACGGACCGTGGACATGCTTGGCCGGGCGGAATGCGCATCGGTCTGGGCCGGGTCTGGATCGTGCTCCTGCTGTTCTGGTCGGCGCCTGTGATGGCGCCGCATGCGCGGGCCGCGATTCCGATTGTACAGGAGTGGTATCAATACAACCAGGCGCGGGCTGCATTCAACGACGGACTGTATGGTCTGGCGGAGGTGCGATTCGAGCGTTTCCTTTCGAATTTCCCTGAGTCTCAACGTCGGCAGCAAGTGCTCTTGCTGCTAGGTCAGGCACGCCTGTTTCGGTCTGACGAGTCGGGTGCGCTCGAGGCACTGGACGCAGGTGTGGCGATGGGAACGCGGGATGGCGTTTACCAGGAGCTGCTGTTGTGGCGGGGGCGAGCGCGGGTTCAGGCGGGGCAGTTCGAGACGGCGCTCGAGGATTTTCGACAATTATGGCAGGACTACTCCGGATCGCGGGACGCGTATCTGGCGCATCTTCAGGCTGCGAAGGCGTGGTATTCGCGCAAGGAATGGGATCGAGTGGTGGGCCAGGTTGACGAGATGCTGCGTCATCCTCCGGAGGACATGGAGCTGCTGAGCTCGGCCGAGCTGCTGCGCGCCCGGGCATGGCTTCAGATGGGGGAGCTGGTCTGGGCGGAGCGTGAACTGCGCAGGTTGGTGCGTGAGGCTGCCTCGGACGACTGGGCGCCATCGGTCTGGCTGGCGCGGGTGCTGATGAACCGTGGAATGTATGCGGAAGCCCGGACGATTTTGCGGCGGGTGGTACGTGACTCCGCCCGGGACGAGCCGGCGGTGGAGGCGTGGCTTGCCTTGGCCGAGCTGGAGATTCGAAGTGGGACGGAGCCCAACGACGCTATGCGACAGGAAGTGCGTGGGCATCTGGCGCAGTCGTTGGCGCGCACGGGGCTCGATCGGGATTTAGGGCGTGAGGCGCTGCTGCAAGCGGTCGACTTGGCGATGCAGGTGGGGCTGGGAAATGATGCAAAGGACTGGCTGGTCGGCTGGCTGGACCAGAACCCGGGCGACGGCGCGCGTGATCAGGTCCTGTATCGGCTGTCGGAGATCTACCTCGAGATGGGGGAGCTGGAGAAATCGGCTTCGAGTTTTCGCTCGGTCTCGCTGGTACCTGGTACGCAACTGCGTCGGCATGCCTTGATGGGACTGGGCCGGGCGCAGTTTCTTCAGGCCAAGTATGCCGACGCGATGAATTCCTTCCGGCTCATCCTGAGCGAGCTGACAGAGGACCACCGTGAGTTGAAGGCTGAAGCCAGCCTGCGATTTGCCGAGGCTTCTTTGAGCAACGGCAGTTTTCAGGAAGCGATCGATGTTTTGAACGGGTTTTCCAGGCAGTTCCAGGGAGATCCGCGTTGTGGGGAAGCGGCCTTCCGGCTGGGCGAGGCGTTGGAGGCCGGGGCTCGCGATGCTGCTGCGGTCGATGCCTTCGTCTCTGCTGCCGCCTTGCAGGAAGCGCCGGTGGAGGTGCGTGCCCGAGCAGCGTTTCGCGCCGGGCTATTGCAGCTCAAGATGCGGCGTCTGGACGACGTGCACGAGACGATGGATCGCGTTTCCGCGTTGGGCGGGCCGGCGGATTTGGTACGTCAGGCCAGGCTGGTACGCAGCCGGGCGTATGAGCTGGCGGAGGATTGGCAGGATTCCTTGGGTCTGTTGAGGACCTTGGTGGCGGAGAACGCGATGCCGGCCGAGCTCCAGAAGCAGGCACGGTTTCGACATGCCTGGGCCCTTCAGATGCTGGGGCGGGTGGACGAGGCGCGCATGGAGTTCACTGCCTTTGTCGATGCGGAATCGAGTGGGACCTATGTCTACCAGGCGCTGTTCTGGCTTGGGCAGGACTGCTTTGGGCGGGGCGATTTCGCGGCGGCGCGGCAATGGTTTGAGCGGTTGGGTCATCAGGCGGCAGGGAGTGACGAGGCATTGGCCTGCGAGGGACTTTATTGGGCGGCGCGTTCTGCCCAGCGCCTGCAGCTTTGGCGCGATTCGATCTCCAGTTTTCAACTGGTGGTCGACCGTGGACCGTCGGTCGCGCGATCGGCGGATGCGCGATTTGGTCAGGGCGAATCGGCAACCGAGATGGGGGAGTTCGCCCTGGCATCCGATTTTTTTAAGGATCTGATCCAGCGCTGGCCGGACCATGAGCTGGTTGGGGCTGCCTGGGGCAGGATGGGGGATTGCTTTTGGACGCTGAAGGACAACAATCGTGCCTTGGAATGCTATCGCGAAGCGGAGCGTCTGTCTGCGGGTGATGAGTTTCTGCTGGCACAGGCGTTGTTCAAGCAAGGGCGCACTCTGGAGGCGCTGGGCCAGACACAGGAGGCGTTGGATCTCTATACTCGCGTGGTGTACGACGCCACCCTGGCAGGCGGGCCGGACGGGGATGGTGAGACGGCACCCGCCAACAGGCTGACCTTAATACAGGACCCGTACTGGGTTTCACGTTGTGCCTTTTCCGCGGGGGACATGCTTGAGCGGCAGGGGGAATACATGCAGGCGATTCGGATGTACCGGCGGGTCGTGCAACTGGGAGGTTCCGCTGCGGACGAGGCCAATCGGCGTCTTCGCCGGTGGAACCAGCGAGTGGACGTGGCAGAGGCGACCAATACCGCTAACATGGCTGGGGTGAACTGATGATCGAGTTGATGCGAGACGGGGGCCCGCTGATGTGGCTCCTCTTGTTGTGCAGTGTATTGGCCACGGCCGTTTTCCTGGAGCGGCTCTTCCACTATCACAGGGCCTCTATCAACACATCCGATTTTATGAAGGGCTTGCGCAATGTCCTGAAGCGGAAGAATATCGCCGAGGCGGTCTCGATCTGTGACGAGACTCCGGGACCGGTCGCGCACATCCTGCGTGCCGCGATTCTGCGCTATCCTGCATCGCGGGAAGACGTCCGTGAATCGATTGAGGATGCTGGGCTCTCGGAAGTGCCGCGGCTGGAGCGCAATCTGGTCGTGCTTGCGACCATCGCCCACATCGCGCCGTTGCTGGGACTGCTGGGGACGGTGCTCGGCATGATCGGTGTCTTTCAGGAGATCCACATGCATGGGGGCGTGGTTGTCACGTCCGACCTTGCCAGCGGGATTTGGCAGGCTCTTTTGACCACTGCGGGTGGGCTGACGGTTGCGATCCCCGCCTATGTTGCATACAACTACCTGGTCAGCCGCGTGGACGGGCTGGTCCTGGACATGGAGAAGTGCGCCACGGAGATCGTTCATTTGTTGACCTCCGAGGATCCTTATGAATTGGAACATGATCGGGACTGAAGCGTGGACAGGATCGACGATGCAGTGGTTGAGGGATGGGTGAACGTCCGGGGGGCGCAATGAAATTCGAACGACATCTCGAGATCGTGAAAGGGCGTTTGGATATGACGCCCCTGATCGATGTGGTTCTTCTTCTGCTGCTCTTTTTTATCCTGGCGAGTTCCTATGTCTTACAACCCGGCATTCGGGTGGAGCTGCCTTTGGGTGGGCAGGTCGGCCCGCTTCCTGGGCGGCAGTACATCCTCACGCTGACCTCGTCCGGTCTCCTCTTTTTTGGCGATCAGCTCCTGGAATGGGGTGAGTTACCGAGTCGGCTCTCGGAGCGGCGGGCGGAGAGCGAGGAGCGTTCGTTGGTGATCCGCGCGGACGGTCGAGTGTCTTACGAGCAGCTGGCGCGCATCATGCAAATCGCGCGTCAGAGTGGGTTTGACTCGATCACCTGGGCCACCCGGCCGAGTTTCACACCAGAGGCGTCGGCACCACTGGACGGGGGTGGCACATGAGCCCGGGGCAGGCCACTGCCTCGGCCGGCCTGCCCCGGTGGTTACGGGCGTGGTTATTCAATCGCCGGTGGTTAGCCTGGGCGTTGGTGCTCTCGTTGATGACGCACATTGGGATCGGGCTCTTGTTCCGCGTGCGCTCGATGACGGGCCAGAGCGAATATCTCTCGGGGGTTCCAGTTCGATTTGTCCCGGACCTAGCCTTTGGTGGAATGGCTGGGGAACAGGGCCTGCCGGTCGAGGGGTGGAGCGATGATCCGACGCTGTTTGCACTGCCCCATGAAGACGGGTTTTCTCGGACCTGGTTCTCCGACCGGCCGATCCTGGTTGTCCCGCCGCAGGAGCAAATTTCCGTGATCCCCAAGCCCCAGCTCGCGGCGCGGTCGGTCGGTCCTGTACCGATGCATCCCGTCGCTGGGTGGCGTCCGACCGCCTCGGACAGCGATGTCGGTTCCAGCACACTCGCCCCGGTGGCGGAGTGGAGTCCAGGTACGCGAAGGATTCGCATGACGAGTGGTGCGGACTGGGAGGAGACCATGCCGGTACCCTCCGGGCTGGAGTCGCTCTTGGCGCAGGCGCCGACCTCGGGGCGGACCGTGTACCGGGTTGCCGCGAGTCCCTCAGGGACGCCCACGATGATCCTTGTGGAGCGCTCCTGTGGGATCATGGGACTGGATGAATGGGGGCGTGCCCTCCTGCGCGGGCTGGTGCCGGATATCCCGGCACCGGAGCAAGGCGTGACGGCTCCGGTACCGACGGATCCGGCCGCCGATCTGGTTTGGCGGACGGTCACCATCGATTGGCCCTTTGCCCCGCGGGTGCAATCATGATTGAAGTCGACCTGGCCACTCTGTTTGTGCTCTATCTGTTCGGCAGTCTGGCACTCTTGCTGCTCGCCTGGATCGTGTACGAACGTGGACACAAAGCACCGCATGTGCAGCCTTCGGACGAGCGAATTTTCCGCTGTACGATCTGTGCGCACGTCTACCTGGATGACCGCGACACCCGGTATTCGCGCTGCCCGCAGTGCGGAAGCATGAATGACTTTGGCAACAGGCCGGAGGTCTAAGTCCGCGGGCCGGTGGAGCGTTCGTTTCAGGAGGGGCTTAAGCTAGATGTAACAGATTGCTGAAACGACGGATATCGTCTAGGAGAGAGAACCACAGATGGACACAGATCAGAAAAGATAAATATCTGCGTGAACCTGTGGTTGGAAAAATGGATTTCTTGCATCCGGACCCTTCCCTCGCAAGAGCCCGTCCGAAGGGGTAGATGACGAGGCGAGATCGGGGTCGGGGTCGCTATCGGTCTCGGTATCGAAAGGACGCGTGATGGGAT
>ENA-UOOH01001004-UOOH01001004.1-fermentation-metagenome-genome-assembly--contig:-NODE-1004-length-29040-cov-8.595618_pt1 | contig 29040 bp, 26 predicted proteins | sample MGYA00245778_ERZ724025 | MGnify/ENA primary metagenome ERZ724025 (study PRJEB28704, sample SAMN03018313) | fermentation metagenome | biome: anthropogenic terrestrial biome; feature: soil; material... | reverse complement strand
AGTGGAAGAGGCTTAAAACCGTAAAGAAAGTTTATACTGTTTGAGCGAAGCGAGTTTATAAACTTTTAGGTTTTCAGACTCTGGAATAGGTAATTTTAAACAGTCTTGATCTTTTGTTACTTTTGCATCAAGGGAAAAGTAAGTAGAGAAGAAAAATAAAAGTAATTGTCTAAACCAAGATTAAACTGATTAAATGATTTACCATGAATGTTAACCCCTAAATCCCCTAAAGGGGACTTAACCATTACAAATAATAACTCCCTTTAGGGGTCAGGGGTAAAAAGAAAGAGGCAAGAGGAGGAATAGAAATCATAGTAAATCAATAAATCAGACGAATCAGAGTTCAAGACAAAGTAAGTAGAGAAGAAAAATAATAAAAAAACATATGAAAGATATAAAGATAGCAGTGATCGGTTTAGGCTACGTTGGCCTACCGCTTGCAAGGTTGTTCTCAACCAAGTACCCAACCATAGGTTACGACATAAATAAAGCAAGAGTAAACCGCCTAATGCAAGGCATAGACGACACCCTTGAGGTGGAAGACGCCCTATTGCAAGAGGCCATCGACAAACATAATTTTGTTTGCACAACCGATTTAGAAAAGATACGTGAGTGCAATTTCTATGTTGTAACAGTACCAACCCCAGTAGATAGACATAATAATCCAGACCTAACCCCACTCTATAAGGCATCCGAAACAGTAGGGAAAGTAATAAAAAAAGGAGATATAGTAGTATATGAATCCACAGTCTATCCAGGAGTAACAGAAGAAGAATGCCTACCAGTAGTAGAAAGAATCTCAGGATTGAAATACAATAAGGACTTCTTCGCAGGCTACTCACCAGAAAGAATAAACCCAGGCGACAAAGAACATACAGTAGAAAAGATATTTAAAGTTACTTCTGGCTCAACACCAGAGATTGGAAAGATAGTAGATGATGTATATGCAGCAGTAATTACAGCTGGGACACATCTTGCACCATCAATTCTGGTGGCAGAAGCTTCAAAAGTAATTGAAAACTCACAAAGAGACATAAATATAGCCTTTGTAAACGAGCTTTCTAAAATATTCAACAGAATGGGAATAGACACTCGTGATGTATTGGAAGCGGCAGGAACAAAATGGAACTTCTTAAAATTCCAACCAGGCTTAGTAGGAGGACACTGCATAGGAGTTGACCCATACTATTTAGCACAAAGAGCACAACAATTTGGCTATAACCCTGAAATAATATTAGCAGGAAGAAGAATGAATGACTCAATGGGAGAATATGTAGCTTCAGAAGTTGTTAAACTAATGCTAAAAAAGAAGATACAAGTTATAGACTCCAAAATCCTAATCTTAGGATTTACTTTCAAAGAAAACTGCCCAGATGTTAGAAACACAAAAGTAATAGATATAATCAAAACACTAAAAGAGTATAACCTAAACATAACCATCTTCGACCCATGGGCAAACCCACAAGAAGTTAAACATGAATATGGAGTAGAAGTAGTAAATGAATTACCAAAAGAAAAATTCGACACTGCAATCTTAGCAGTAGCACATAAAGAATTTGCAACCCTAAACATACTAACCTTACTAAACCCAACCAACGTAATATTCGACGTGAAAAGCTTCTTGCCAAAAGAAATCGTTGACGGACGTTTGTAATTTAAAACTTAAAAATTACAATCTAAAAGTTAAAGAAAGAAGCGACTTAAAATGTTTAGCAAGATAAAAATATTTATAAGTAGTGTTCAATCTGAATTTGAATTTCAGAGGCTTATGCTTTTTGAATACATTAACTCAGATGCTTTGCTTGGAATGTTCTTTGAAGTATTTATTTTTGAGAAAATACCTGCCAATAGCTCTACTGTACAAGAAGTTTATCTAAAAGAAGTTGAGAAATGTGATATTTATATTGGTATATTTGGTGAAAAATATGGTTACGAAGATGAAAAAGGAATATCGCCAACAGAAAAGGAGTTCAATTTAGCTACAGAACTATATAAAACAAAATTTATTTTTATTTCTGAAAACAAGAATAGGCATCCAAAAGAAGAAAAATTAATAGAAAAAGCAGAACAATTTGTTGTAAGAAAATCGTTTAATTCTGATATTGAACTTAAAACATCAGTTTATAATTCATTAATTCATTATCTGGAACATAAAGAATACATAGTAACATTACCTTTTGATGCAACAATAAATAAAGAAACAAGCATTGATAATATTGATGAAAATAAAATAAAGAGTTTTGTACAATTAGCAAAAAGAAAAAGGGGATTTCCTTTAGATGAAGATGTTAAAGTAGAGAAAATACTAACGCATTTAAATTTAATAAAGGATAATAAAGTAACAAATGCAGCAATTTTACTCTTTGGTAAAGAACCACAAAAATTTTTTATTACATCAGAGATAAAATGTGCACAATTTTATGGTACAACTATAGAAAAACCAATTCCTTCTTATCAAGTTTACAAAGGAGATGTTTTTGAATTAGTAAATCAAGCCGTTGATTTTGTATTGTCAAAAATAGATTATTCAATAGGGACAAGAAAACATTCAGCAGAAGTAGAAACAAAATACGAAATACCAGTAGAAGCAATAACAGAAGCTATAGTGAATGCTGTTGCACACAGAGATTATACAAGCAATGGGAGTGTGCAAGTAATGTTATTTAGAGATAGGTTAGAAATATCTAATCCAGGGAAATTACCCTTGGAATTAACAATAGCTAAGCTTAAACAACCTCACCATTCAATACCAGCAAACCCATTACTTGCTGAATCCATATATCTTGCAGGCTATATAGAAAGAATGGGTACAGGGACAGGGGATATAGTATCAAAATGTTTAGAATACAATCTAAAAGAACCAGAATTTATTCAGGAAGACATATTTAAAGTGATAATATGGAGAAAATCAAATAAAGATGTCGGAGAAACTGAGGGAGAAAAGTTGGGAGAAAAGTTGGGAGAAAAGTTGGGAGAAAAGTTGGGAGAAAAGCATCGCAATATAGTAAATGAAATATCAAAAGATTCAACAATAACTATAAAGCAACTAAGCATAAAACTGAAAGTAAGCACAACAACAATAGAAAAACATATAGCAAAATTAAAAGAAAAAGGAATAATAGAAAGAGTAGGTTCAGCAAAAGGAGGATATTGGAAGATAAAAGATAAAAACTAATTAAATGAAAATGGAGTTAGGAATTAATAGAGTTATGAATTAGGAGTGAGGAATTAGGAATTGAATCAACAATCAAAACTCAAAACTCCACATTCAAATCCCCTCAACACCTCAACACCTCAACACCTCAACACATAAACTCTCAAAAATTTAAAAATAAAATAAAAATAATGCATATTAAAATTAATATTCCTACTTTTGTAACCTCAAAATAACCATCAGCTACACCAATAACCAATGTAACTGACGGTGCTTTGCTGTTATAGTGAGTTAGTAGGAAATTAAACCACACCTCAATAAATCAACAACTAAAAAACTCAACAACTAAACAACTCAACACCTAAACATTCCAAACAATTCAACATTCAAAACTCAAAACTCAACATTTAATAAAATCTGTGGACAATATAAGTGATGATATGATAAACAATAAAAAAATACTAGTAACTGGAGGAGCAGGTTTTATTGGCTCAAACCTTGTTGAAGAACTACTAAGACTAAACAATAAAGTTAGAGTTTTAGATAATTTCGCAACAGGAAAGAGAGAAAATATTCAACCCTTTTTGAGTAATCCTAATTTTGAATTAATTGAAGGAGATATTAGAGATTTGGAAACTTGTAGAAAAGCAGTAAAAGGACAAGATTATGTTCTTCAAGAAGCTGCTCTTGGTTCGGTTCCTCGTTCTATTAATGATCCAATTACTTCCAACGAAGTAAATATATCAGGATTTTTAAATATGCTTGTTGCATCAAGAGATGAAGGAATAAAACGATTTGTATATGCAGCAAGTAGCTCTACCTATGGAGACAGCAAAGCATTACCAAAAGTAGAAGACAAGATAGGCAAACCATTATCTCCATACGCAATAACCAAATACGTTAACGAACTCTATGCAGATGTATTTTCTAAAACCTATGGAATGGAATGTATAGGACTAAGATACTTTAATGTCTTTGGAAGAAGACAAGATCCAAATGGAGCCTATGCAGCAGTAATACCATTATTTGTAAAGAAATTCATTACTCACGAAAGCCCAGTAATAAATGGAGACGGAGAATACTCAAGAGACTTTACCTATGTTGATAATGTAGTGCAAATGAACCTAAGAGCACTAACCACAACAAACCCAGAAGCCGTAAACCAAGTTTATAATACAGCATTTGGAGAACGCACAACACTAAACCAATTAGTAGAATACCTAAAAGAACACCTTTCAGCCTACGATAAAGAAATAGCCAATGTAGAAGTCCTTCACGGACCAAACCGAGCAGGAGATATCCCACATTCCTTAGCAAATGTAGATAAAGCAAAAAACCTATTAAAGTACGCTCCACAATACTCCATGCGACAAGGATTAAAAGAAGCGGTTAAGTGGTATTGGGAGAATTTGAGATAAGAACACCTCAACAACTAAACGATTAAACGACTCAACAAATTAAAACTTACAAATTAAAAATTGATTAAGTGAGCTTAAAACAAAAAACTGTTAGTGGTTTTATATGGACTAGTGCGGGAATGCTTGGAAATGGTTTTGTGAGCTTTCTTGTTACAATGATTTTGGCAAGAATACTATTGCCTTATGATTTTGCATTAGTTGAGTTATTATTAATCTTTCTTGCGATATCAAATGTAATTGTAGATAGTGGATTTTCTCAAGCAATAATTAGGGATGATAATCCAAGTGAAACTGATCTTTCTTCTGTTTTTTATTTTAATATAGTATTATCCTTTACCTTATATATATTACTTTTCTTTGCAGCTCCATATATAAGTGATTATTTCGAAGCACCAGAACTAACTCTTCTCTCAAGAGTAGTATTTTTAGTAATAATATTTAATTCATTTTCAATAATACAAAATGCTACCTTAAATAGAAACCTAAATTTTGCAGCAGTAAATAAATCCTCTGTAATTGGTTCATTCCTTGCAGGAGGAATCTCAATAATAATGGCATTCACAGGATTTGGTATTTGGGCATTGGTTGCAAATATGGTATTACTACCATTTTTCAGGAGTATTTTATTATGGTATCATTCTAATTGGAGACCTAAGAAATCATTTTCAATAAAATCAGTAAAAAGATATTTCGCTTTTGGCGGTTTTTTAATGGTTCAAGGAATAATAGATGCAATTTCAACCAATTTAGTCTCATTATTAATCGGTAAAACATATACAAAAAACGATTTAGGATATTTTTCTCAAGGGAAGAAATTAGATGGATATATAATTTCACCCTTTAATTCAATAGTACAAAAAGTTACATATCCAATTTTATCCAAAATTAAAAATGAAGGAGAAAGATTAAAAGAAGGATATAGGAAAATTGTTGGAGTTGTAATGTTCGTATTTGTTCCTACAATGATTCTTACAATTGGAGTGTCAGATAATATGATAATAACATTGTTTGGCGAGAAATGGGCTGAAGCTGGTATATACTTAAAAATTGCAGCAATTGGAGGACTATTATTCCCATTACAAACTGTTTGTACCAATATAATAATGATAAAAGGTAAAACCAAAATGCTGCTAAGGTTTGCATTTATAAAACATGGATTGAGAATTGTATTATTACTTTCATTTTTAAAATTAGGAGTTTTAGCATTAGCAATAGTATTTTCTTTATCTACAATTATTGGAAGTTTGCTTTATATATCACTTGGCATGAAATATCTTAAATATTCAATAATCGAACTCTTTAAAGATTTGTATAAGACAATTATTGCTTCATTATTTGGTTTGATGCTTGTATTAATATTAAATTATTTACTTTCAGATCAGAATACAATATTGATATTTGCATTACAATCAATAATAATGGCAATTACATATTTAATTTTTTCAATTGTATTAAAAAATGAGTTTTTTAATGAAGCTGTATCTATGTTTAAACCACTAATTTCAAAGAAAAAAATGTAACATTATGACAATAAAAGTTTTTTTTAGAAAAGTAAAAAATGCTCCAAAAGCATTTAGGCTAGTTTGGTATTGGTATTTAAATAAAGTCGCAAGATTTGCGGTTTTTCCTACTTTATTTTCTATATTGGGCATTAGAAACTTTAGATCTTATTTATGGAAAAAAACTGGTTGTAATATAGGTAAGAATGTATATATTGGTTGGGATGTTTATTATGATGTTGGAAATGCAAATATGATAACAATTGATGATAATGTTTCGATTACTAGTAGATGTTTATTATTAGCACATAGAATGGATATGTCTAATTATAGAAAAGGTGATGATGTGAGTAAATTACCTTACATTATTGCACCTATTCATATATGTAAAGGTGCTCGTGTTGGCATGGGCTCAATTATTATGCCTGGAGTTACAATAGGTGAAGGGGCGATAATTGGAGCAGGTTCTGTTGTTGTAAAAGATATTCCTGCATGGACAATTGCAGTAGGTAATCCTTGCAAAGTGATTAAAGTAATAGAAGAAAGGGCAAAATGAAATCGATAAAACATTATGTAGATGCAGTGCAAAATCGCACAATGAGTTATATTAACCAAAGAAGAGGTTGGACAACTGATAGAAAGATAATCGTTATTGAAAGTGATGATTGGGGTAGTATTCGTATGCCTTCAAGGGAAATTTATGAAAAATTATTAAGTTATGGAATTAGGGTTGATAAGTGTGGTTTTTGTAAAAATGATTCTTTAGCAACAGAAGAAGACTTAAATTTATTGTTTAATCTATTATTATCACATAAAGACTCTAATAATAACCCTCTTGTTATAACAGCTAATACTCTTGTTGCAAACCCCGATTTTGAGAAAATTAAAGAAAGTGAATTTCAAGAATATTATTATAAAGTCATTACAGATAGTTTTAAGGAAAATAAAGATACTGAAAATTCATTAGAAATTTGGAAAAAAGGGATTAATGAGAATCTTTTTTACGTTCAATCTCATGGAAGAGAGCATGTAAATGTTAATAGATGGATGAATTATTTAAGGGGTGATTACCCTGAAACTAAATTTGCTTTTGATCATAATGTATACGGAATAAGTACAATAATTACATCAGAAAATAGAAAATCTTTTTTACCTGCATTTGATTTTGAATCAATTGAGGAAGAAAATAAGGTAAATAAAATTGCTCAAGAAGGATTGCAGATTTTTAAAGAGATTTTTGGTTTTGAATCAAAGTCTTTTATTGCATCAAATTATACTTGGTCTAAATCATTAGAAAAAACTCTTTTTGAAAATGGAGTAAAATATTTACAAGGTACTCATACAACTAAAATTCCAATTATAAATAAAAATACTTATAAGACGAATAATAGGTATCTTGGGAAAACGAATGAATTCAATCAAATAGATCTTGTTAGAAATGTAAATTTTGAACCATATTCAAATCCTAATAAAGATTGGGTAGATTCAACCATAAATAAAATAGATAAAGCCTTTAAACTTAAAAAACCAGCGATTATTTCATCTCATAGGGTGAATTTTATTGGAAGGATAAATAAAGAGAATAGAGATAATACATTAAATATTATGGACTCTTTGTTTAAAGATGTTGAAAAGAGATGGCCTGATATTGAGTATATGAACTCTGTTCAATTGGGAGATGTAATAACTGATTCAAAGCAATAAAGAATAATGAATTTAATAATTGCAGGGGATTTTTGTCCTCGAAGTAGGGTTGCAAAGTTAATTGAGGAGAAAAGGTATGAAGATGTTTTTTCTCAAGTAAAGGAGATAACTGATAAGGCTGATTATTCTATTTTGAATTTTGAGGCTCCAGTTGTGATTAATAATGCTAAGCCAATTGAAAAAACAGGTCCTAATTTGAAATGCACTAAGAATGCTGTAGAGGCAATTAAATATGCTGGATTTGATTCTGTAACTTTGGCTAATAATCATTTTTATGATTTTGGAGAAGTTGGGGTAAAGGATACCATTGATACGCTAAAAGAATATCAAATTGATTATTTTGGAGGAGGGATTAATATCAATGAGGCTAAGAAAACCCTATACAAAGAAATAGAAGGAAAGAAAATTGCTTTTATAAATTTCTGTGAAAGAGAATGGTCAATAGCTACTGAAACAACTGGAGGTTCTTCACCATTAAATCCAGTTCAAAACCATTATCAAATAAAAGAAGCCAGGAATAATGCCGATTACGTTATTGTTATTGTTCATGGTGGAATGGAACATTATCAATTACCTCTTCCGAGAATGAAAGAAACATATAGGTTCTTTGTTGACTCAGGTGCTGATGTAGTAGTAAATCATCATCAACATTGTTTTTCTGGATTTGAAATATATAAAGAGAAACAAATTTTTTATGGATTAGGAAATTTCTGTTTTGATTCGATTAAAGATAAAAGGAATAAATTATGGGAAGAGGGGTTTATATTAAAATTAATCATAAATGATAGAATTGAATTTAAACTTATTCCATACCTACAATGTGGTGATAAACCAAGTGTTGAACCATTGAAAAAAAGTGAAGAATTTTATAATAAGATTAAAGAACTAAATATAATAATAGAAGATAAAGACATATTAAAAGAGAATTATATAAAACAAATTGAAAAGGAGGAAAAGGAGTATATGGCTTACTTAGAACCTTTTAGAAGTAGGTATATTTTAGCACTACAAAGGAAAAAACTATTACCATCTTTTATTACACGCAAATATAAAATACTCTTATTAAACCTAATGAGATGCGAATCACATAAAGATTTATTCGAACATACATTAAAATAAAAAAAATGAAGATAGCAATACATAATACAAAATCAGAAGGCTTCTTTGATAATTATTGGATAAATTATTGTAAAAAAAACAATATTGAATTTAAGCTTGTAAATGCATATGATTCCAATATTGTAGATCAAGTTAAAGATTGTACTGCATTTATGTGGCATCATAGTAATTATGATTATAGGGATGCATTATTTGCTAAGCAATTACTTTATTCACTTGAGCAAAAAGGAATGAAAGTCTTTCCCGATTTTAATACCACTTGGCATTTTGATGATAAAGTTGGACAGAAATATCTCTTAGAAGCTATTGGTGCTCCTTTAGTTACTTCTTATGTTTTTTATACAAAGAAAGAAGCTTTAGAATGGATCAATAATACAACATTTCCAAAAGTTTTTAAGCTTAGAGGTGGTTCAGGTAGTTCTAATGTAAAACTTGCAAGAACAAAGTCACAAGCTAAGAAATTAACAAATATAGCATTTGGAAGAGGTTTTTCTCAGTTTGATAGATGGAATCATTTAAAATTTAGATATGCTAATTTCAAGTCAGGTAAAGAGAGCTTTATTGCTGTATTAAAAGGAATTGCAAGATTATTTATTACAACCAATTATTCTAATAATTTTCAAAGAGAAAAAGGATATATTTATTTCCAAGAATTTATTTCTAATAATAGTTTTGATATAAGAGTTGTTGTTGTTGGAGATAAAGCATTTGCATTAAAGCGATTGGTTAGAAAAGGAGATTTTAGAGCTTCAGGTGGTGGAAATATTATATATGACAAGAATCAAATTGATGAACGTTGTGTTAGAATTGCATTTGAAGTAAATGAAAAGATAAAATCTCAAAGCATTGCTTATGATTTTGTATTTGATAAAGATTATAATCCATTAATTGTTGAAATATCTTATGGATATACAGCCCCAGCTTATGATAAATGTGAAGGATATTGGGATAGAGATTTGAATTGGTATGAAGGCGAGAATTTTGATTTTTGTGGTTGGATGATTGAAAACTTAATTTAAAAATATACGTATAGTGATTTTTCTTTATATTTTAATGCTTCTTATTTCTATAATTGGAATATTCGTTGTTGATCTTCAAACGATGATATTTATGATTGCTGTTTATTTATTTGGATTTGCACTTTTAAGACTCTTTAATACTAAAGAAAGAATTCAAACATTTAAAATATACCGTATTTTATTTTTAATTGGAGCTACATATATGATAATGTGTTATACATATATGGATTATCACAATTATGAATACTTGCTAGCATTTGATTCGTATAACTTTTTTATTCCAAGAACTGAAGCTTATTTGGAAAACGGTTCATATTTTAAAGCCTTAAAAGAAGTGTGGTTAAAATATACATTTTTAGATAGATTCCAATCTGGATATTTTACTTATGCATTATTATTTGCATATATAGGAAAGCCCTTTAATTTGAATTTCTTTGTTGAGCAGCAAATATCAGTTTTATTTATATATCCTTTTATAGGGATATTATTGTATAAATTATTAAGATTAAATGGATTTGATTCAAATAAATCATATAAATACTCATTATTGATTTGTATTTTTTCTGTTGTTTTCTTTTATTCAACATTAGTTTTAAGAGATTTACATATATTATTCTTATATTTACTTGCTATATATTTTTCTTTTAATAAAGTATTTAGTTTCTTTAACTTAATGAAAATTACTATAGTAGCTTTTATTTGTATGACATTTAGAGTCGAATCTGGATTATTTCTTTTTGTATTAATTCCTACTTACTTGCTACTTACATTACATAATAAAAGACAAAGAAACTTAGTAATATATATATCTTTATTTATATTAATTGGATTGTTGTCTTTTTCGATTGCATATTATAATCAAATATCGAGTGTATTTGAAGCTAACCAAGAGAATTATATCGAAGGTATAACAGAAGGTAGTGGTGTTATTTCATCTTTACAAAGAGTTCCAATTGCTGGCGATTTTGCCTCAATAATATATAATGGAGTTCAGCCATTGCCATTTTGGAGTATATTTTCTTCTGATCTTTCAAGAGATTTGAAATATGGAGGTGAAGTTTATAATATTATGAATTTTCCTAAATCTATTTCATCTTTTTTTAATTGGTTTGTAATTGTATATATACTCTTTTGGTTATTTTCAAAAGGATTAAGGAGAAAAACAAAAGAATATATATCAAAACCTCTTCAATATCAATTATGGATTGGTTTAGTATTTCTTTATATGCAATCAGCTGTTATTGCTCAAAGGAGATTAATGGCATATTATTGTATGTTTTATATATTATTTTTTATTATATATAATCATATTGGAGCAAAGGATAAAAAGCAAATTACTATAACTGCAATTTTTAGTTTTATTGCTCTACAAATTATTGGTCTAATTTATCTATCATAATATGAAAATACTTTTATTTGATAATTCTTCATTAAATATAATGGATTGTGATTTTTCTTGTGAACCTAAGACAGGGATATTTGCAACTGAACTTAATGGTTTTGGACATGAAGTAACTATGTTTGGACAGATTGTGGAAGCTGATAACACTGTTCTGACATATAAACTTAAGGAAAAAGGGATTAGAATAGCTGCTCTAAAAAGAAGAAAAAATAAAATTATAAATTACATTCTTCTTTACTTACGAACTATTCCAGAGATTATAAAATCTGATTTCATTTATATTTTCTATCCTAATGCTTTTAAATATACTGCAATCCTTTGTATACTCTTTAGAAAGAAATATGGTCTTTATATTAGATGTGAAAATAATTTAGAGGATTATTTTTCTAAGAAGATATATAAAAAAGCATTTATTATATTTACTGTTTCAAATTTTTTTACTCAAATGGTTAATAAAATTTCAAATAGATATGTGGCACATACCATTAGGCCAATGATACCATACACAGATAAAGATATTTTATGGGATAGAGATTATAAAGAGAAAGAGGATTATAATATTTTGTTTTTGGGGAGAGTAGCATTTGATAAAGGAATAGAAGAACTTCTTAATGCAATAAAATTCTTAAAAGAAAAGAATTATAAATTTCATTTGACTATTGTAGGAAATGGTGAGTTTATGCAAAGATCCTATGATTTAGTAGATAAATTATATATTAAAGAAATAGTAAGTTTTGAGGGTGCAGTCTTTGATTTCAAGTTAATAAAAGATTATTATTCACAATCTGATATTTATATATTACCAACTTATCATGAGGGCTTTCCAAGAACATTGTATGAAGCAATGATTTTTGGCACTCCAATTATTACAACGTTTGTTGGAGGGATACCTAGTGTTATGAAAGATGGCTTTAATTGCAAGAGAATTGAACCAAAGTCAATTGAAAGCATTGTTGATGGATTAGAGTATGCTTTTAGTAATTATACTGAAATGATTGAATTAGCAAGAAATGGACGAAATACTGTTGCTAAGATAGTTGATTCAAAAAGACTTACTCATGTTGAATGTTTAAATCAAATAATTAATGAAATAAATAATAATAATTCTATTCAGTTATGACATATAATAATAAAACTGTACATGTTATCCATTCTGTTAATAATGTTGGTAAACATTCCTATGGTTTAGGACAAATAGCAGTAAGTTTAGCAAAAAATCAATTTTCATTAGGTTTAGAAAATACCATCTATACATTTGGAACAAATGAAGATATATATTGGGCTTCTCAAAATCATAAATATGACATAGAAAGATTCCAGATTATAAATAATGGAGATAAAATTAGTAATATTATTAAATCATTTCAACCAAACTCTTATAAGAATGTTTCTCCTATTGGATTAATACATCAACATGGAATTTGGGGGGATAATTCATTTATTACTTTATTTTTAAAAAAGAAGTATAATGTTAAATCTGTAGTTTCTGTTCATGGCTCTTTGGCAAAATTAGCTCTAAAAAAATCAAAATTAAAAAAGAGGCTTGCACTTATGAGTTATGAAGGATATAATCTTAAGACAGCCTCAGCACTTCATGCAACCTCAATGTATGAAATTGATGATTATAGGGGATTAGGTTTGAAAAATCCTATCGCATATATTGATAATGGGATTGATAAAAGAGAGTTGTCAATTAAAGGAACTGCTTCTGTATTTATTGAAAAATATAATTTACCTATTAATAAGAGGAGATTACTATACCTTTCAAGGATAACTCCAAAAAAAGGTTTAGATATGCTATTGTATGCAATTAAGGAAATTGAAAACTCATTTAAGGATTGGATCTTAGTTATAGTTGGAAATGATGAATTTAATTACCAAAAAACTATTGAAGATTTAATCCTTGAGTTAAATTTATCTGATAAAGTGTTTATTATAGAACCACAATTTGGTGATGATAAATATAATGCTTTTGCCTCTGCAGATTTCTTTATACTTCCTTCATATTCAGAAGGGGCTCCAATGGTTGTTTTAGATTCTTTGGCATCTGGTACCCCTGTTATTACCACCAAATCTTCAAGTTGGGAAAACTTAAATGTTTTTGATTGTGGATATTGGGTTGATATTAATCAAAAAGAAATTGAAAATTCTCTTTTAAAAATGACTTCATTATCTAAAGAAGAATTATTAATTAAAGGTAATAATGCTAAGAAATTAATAAAAGAAAAATATCTTTGGGAAGACATTGCAAAACAAACAATTTTGTTATATGAATGGCTAAATACAGAATCTGATTTATATAAACCTGATTTTATATATTTAAAATAGAAATTATGAATTATTTAGTACTCGGAGGGGCTGGATTTATAGGATCTCACGTTGTAGATTATTTACTACAGAAAGGTCATAATGTAACAGTATTAGATACTTTCTATGAGAGATTTAGAAATCCTTTAAATAATGTGAAGTATTATATTGGTAGTTTTTCTGATGAGAAATTGATAGAAAAGTCGCTTGAAAATCAAGATATTGTTATACATTTAATTAGTACAACAATACCTGAAACTTCCAATTTAGATATAATTAATGATGTTCAATCTAATCTATATCCAACTTTATATTTATTCAAAAAAGCAAGTGAGTCAAATATTAAAAAAATTATCTATATTTCTAGTGGAGGTGCTGTCTATGGTAATCCAAAAATAATACCTATTCCAGAAAACCATCCTAAAAATCCAATTTCATCTTATGGTATAACTAAACTAACTATTGAAAAATATTTAGCATTATATTCACATCTAACAGGGATTGATTATTGCATTATTAGACCATCAAATCCTTATGGACCTAGACAAAACCCTTTTGGAAAACAAGGAGTTGTTTCTGTATATTTAGGTAAAATATATAATAATCAGTCAATAGAAATATGGGGGAATGGTTTAATTTATAGAGATTATATATATATTGATGATTTAATAGAAGCAATTTATAATGCATCGATCAATAATACAAAATCTAAAATATTTAATGTAGGCAGTGGAGAATCAATTTCATTATTAGAAATTGTTAAGAAAATCAAAACTATACTAAATGTTGAATTTAATGTGAAGTATTTAGATAAAAGAGATTATGATGTCTCTAAAGTGTGTTTAGATATTACTTTAGCTACAAATCAGTTAAATTTTATCCCAAGAACTTCATTAGATGATGGGATATTAAATACTTGGAAATTTATTAATAATATAATGGTTGATAAAGAGATTTTAATAACATCTAATAAAAACTCATTAAAACCTTTGTTATATGATAAGAATTAAATATACAAATTGGGACTCTGTTATAAATTCAGAGTTCATAAAAGATTATTTTAAAAAGCTTGATATTTTTATTGGTAGTGAATACAATTCAAATACAATATATCCTCATCAAGATTTAATATTTAATGCTTTTGAATTATGTTTTTTTGATAAAGACTAATAATTATCTTATTAATATAGGGAAAATTCTTGTTGATTGGAGATAGCTGATTAAGTTTTAAATTGTAATTTTTAATTTTAAAATTGGGCAACAACTAAACAACTAAACAAATGAAAAACAGCGACAAAGTAAACATCCAAAAGCTTATTGATTTGGAGGTTGAGAGGAAGACAGTTAGAGGAAATTTTAAATTGTAATTTTTAAATTTTAAATTGGTTTTGAATCATAGTAAATCAATTAATCTGATAAATCAAAGTTCTAGACAAATTCTGATTTGGAAAATTATAAGACATTATGAAACAGCAAGATAATAATTGAAAAATGACACTTAAAAAGGACTTAGTCCTTTGGGTCGAAGGACTTAGTCCTGTAGGGTGAAGGACTTAGTCCTTGAGGGTAGAGGACTAAGTTTATTTTTAGATGGAAAAAAAAGTAGAAATTGTATTCAAAGAAAAATAGAAACACAAAAAAAATAAAAAAAAAGTAAAAAAATATTCAAAAGAAAGTATCTGTAAATCAATGGTCTGAAAATTATTTGAAAAAAAAGATCAAAAAAAGATCAAAAAAAACCTCAAAAATCAAAACTTTTCAAAAATCATAGATATATATATGTAGAGATAGGGACATACCTGATTTGTTTGTAAAAACAATTCTAAATAAAGAGCCATATCTTGTAAAAATAAATTTTAATCTATGATTAGAGTAGTTCGCGTTAAACGCAACATCCAAACCGGCTTCACACCGGGTGAAAAATATCTAGGAAGGATATTTCATAACGAAACAGTGGGATTTGAGGAAATAGCTCAAATGATTTCAGAGACATCATCACTATCAGCTGGTGATATTCTCGCAACCCTAAGACAACTTGAGACAGTTGTAACTTGGCAGATTCTTCAGGGAAATCCTGTTGAGTTAGGTGATTTAGGGAAATTTTATTTCAAAATCACTGCCAAAGCTGTTGATACCTTAGAGGACGTAACTGCAGAAACCATTACAAGGAAGTATGTACGTTTCCGTCCTTCAAAAAGGTTTTACAAGAAGCTTAGGGAAACTAAGGCCACAATCATTGATATAGACATCAAGGGATTGCAGTCAAAAACTGGAAACGAAACTCCAACTCCGTAGTTAGAGTGAAGAAGTTTCTGAAATTTTAACGCTATTCAAAAGATAGCGTATTTATGAGGGGAGATGACTCCCTAGATACTTTCAGAGAAAAATTTACAGATAGAAAGTACACAACATTCAAGAGAAGTTTCATTTTATGGGACTTCTCTTTGAGGTTAAAAAAGTTGGGAAAAGTTTTAAATTGTAATATTTAATTTTTAAGTTGTTCTTTGTCCACGGATTTCACTGATTTTCACTGATTTTTTTATCATGTAAATCCTTTAATCCTAAACATCCTGATTCAGACAGTAAACAATAAACAATTCAACATTTAAAAATAAATAAAATGTTCATTTTTAAAGATGCTTAAATATGATAATGTATTATATATAATTGGTAATGGTTTTGACTTGTTTCATGGATTAAAGTCATCTTACTATGATTTTAGGGATTATATTAAGAAAACAAACTGGGATTTATTTCAAAGATTAGAAGTATACCATACTGATTATTTATGGAATGATTTTGAAAGAAAGTTAGGTCAATTTAATTCAAATCTTTTGTTTGAAGCATCCTCAATTTTTCTACCAGACATAAAGGAGGATTTTGAGGATTTGCAAATGTCTCAGATTTATTTGGCTGGAGATTTTGCAGCTGGTGAAAGTTATGAAATGTTATCAGAATTAAAGAAATCATTGAAGAAATGGGCTGAAACATTATGTAATACTAAAGTTGAAGCATTACTTGGATTGGATGATTACGCACATTACCTTAGTTTTAATTATACAAATCTTTTATCTAAGGTGTACGGAATTGAAAACGAGAGAATAAACCAAATTCATGGTAGATGTATGGGATATAAGGATGAGCTTATAATTGGACATTCTATTGATGAAGATTTATCAACTAATGAACATAGTAGAAATAGATTTCATCCAAAGCGTAAGCAGAGATATAATTTCGAGGCAGTAGAAAATTTGCATGAAAAGATAGGAGAACATTTTTCCGATTCATCCAAAAAGAGTTCAGAGATAATAAGAGCCAATTCAAGTTATTTTCAGTCATTGAATGATGTAGAATATATTTATATTTTAGGACATTCCATTTCAGATGTTGATGCATGCTATTATGAAAAGATAATCGAAGTAAATAATAATCGAGATAAAATAAATTGGATAATCGCTTTCCGAAAGGAAGAGGATAAAATTACTTTGAAAGATAATATTCAAAACTTAGGAGTATCTTCAAATCAAGTAACATTTAAATTTTGGGAGGAATTAAGAGTTAGAAGTTGATAGAATTAAGAGTTAGGAGTTAATTATATATTTCACATTCAAAACTCAAAACTCTTTTGTATATTTGCATTAGTTTTATTGTTTGATTGAAAATTAATTACATCAAACATAATCATTTCTTTAAGTTAGAATTAATATTAGTTTAAATGGATTATATACAAATTAAAGGATATAAATCAATTAAAGAGGCAAGAATTGATCTTGCTCCTATAAATATATTGATTGGTGCAAATGGAAGCGGGAAAAGTAATTTTATCTCATTTTTTGATTTTCTAAATAGACTATATAATCGTAATTTAAAAGAATATATAGCCTTGAAAGGAGGAGAAAATAAATTATTACATAAAGGGAAAAAGATAACTGATGAGATTTCATTTAAAATGGAATTTAATAATGGAGTTAACGGATATTCTGCAAAATTAAAATCAGGAGCAGATGGATTTGTATTTATAGAAGAAAATTTAATTTATAAAGGAAGGGATAGAAATATTAATATATCTGGTTCTGAAGCATATATCAACTATACAGATAATTATAGAGCTCCATATGTAAAAAGATATTTTGAAGGGTTAAGAAAATATCATTTCCATGATACAAGTATTAATTCTCCTTTTTCACTCTATAGCAATATTTTAAATGATATATATTATCTTTATGATAGTGGAATGAATATATCTGCTTATTTGTACGAAATAAATCAGACAAATAAGATAGTGTATAATATTATTGTTAAAAATATTCAATCAGTCGCTCCCTATTTTTCTGATTTCTTTTTTGCTCCAAATAATAATAATGACATTAGATTACAATGGAAAGACAAATATAGTGATGTTGTGTATGGAGCTAATGATCTTTCAGATGGTACATTAAGATTTATTGCTTTATCAGTTCTTTTTTTACAACCCAAACTTCCTGATACTATAATAATTGACGAACCAGAATTAGGGTTGCATCCTTCAGCAATAACTAAATTAGCAGCAATGATTAAATCTGTTGCTGATAAAGGTTGCCAAGTTATTATTGCAACTCAATCTACTGATTTAATAAGTTATTTCACTCCTGAAGATATAATTACGGTAGATCAAATTGATGGAGAAACAAAATTTAATAGACTAAGCAGTGAAAAACTTAATAAATGGTTAGAAGACTATACTATTGATGATCTATGGAAGCGAAATATAATTATTGGAGGACAGCCAAATCATAGTTTATGAAAAGATTAATAATTATTTGCGAAGGTCAAACTGAACAAGAATTTTGTGGAAAAGTATTATTCCCTCATCTATATAAATACGATATCAATATTCAAGCTCCATTAATTAAAAGGTCAATGGGAGGTATTGTGAAGTGGTCTATATTGAAGAAAGAAATAGAAAATTATCTTTTAGAGAAAGATGCTATAGTTACAACTTTAATTGATTATTATGGATTGTATCAAAAATATAATTTCCCCAAATGGGATGAAGGAGAAAAAATTGTTGATAAAATAAAAAGAATTGGTTTTTTAGAGGATGCAATGAAAGAAGATATATCTGATAAATTACGATTTAGATTTATACCATATTTACAATTGCACGAGTTTGAAGGGCTTTTGTTCAATGATATTAATATTTTTTATGATCAAGTTCCAAAATCAGATCTTGTTGGAGAAGAAGAGCTTAAAATGACTTTTAGAGATTATGAAAATCCAGAATTAATAAACAATAGCAAAGAAACATCTCCAAGTCATAGGTTAGAACGAATTATAAAGGGTTATAACAAGCCTTTATATGGGCATTATTTTGCGGAATCAATTGGTATAGATAGGATTAGAGAAAAATCTCCTCGCTTTGATCAATGGATAAAAAATATTATAGATTTTGAAATATAAAAATGAGTGATTAATTCATAAATAATCATTCCAAATTCAAAGCAATTCCAACTTACAATTTAAAACTCAAAACTCAAAATTTTAAAATAAATAAAATGAGTATATTTAAAGATAAAACCTTATTAATTACTGGGGGAACGGGTTCCTTTGGTAATGCTGTTCTTAGACGTTTTCTTGATTCTGATATTAAATGCTATTGTCCTTGTTAGTTATTTTTACTGCCTTAAGTTATGGCTTTACATATAAATATTGAAGATTTGTTATCAGCTCGTACAGTTGAATCAGATCGTATTGAATATAAAAAAGGATGGAATCCAGATGCAATATATAGAAGTATTTGTGCATTTGCAAATGATTTTGATAATATTGGTGGTGGGTATATTATAATAGGAGTGATAGAAGATGAAGTTACAAAATCTGCAAAAAGACCTGTTATAGGTTTGTCCACTTTTGAAATTGCAAAAATTCAAAAAGATATGATTGGGTATAATAATTTATTAAAACCGGTTTATCATCCAAAAGTATCGATTGAGTCCATTGATGAAAATCAAATATTAATTATATGGGTTCCTGGTGGTTCTAATCGTCCATATCAGGTGCCAGAACATATAAAATCAAAAGAGAAACACTATTATTATTATATACGAAAATATGCAAATTCTATAAAGGCAAATATTGAAGAACAGCAGGAATTGATTTCATTAGCAAATAATATACCTTTTGATGATCGTGCGAATACAAATTCAAATCTAAGAGATATATCTATGTTATTAGTAAAAGATTATCTTACTAAAATAAATAGTAAACTTGCAGATTCAGTTGGCATTATTAATAATGAAGATATATTGGGACAAATGGAGTTGATTGCGGGACCAACAGAACAACTCTTTCCCCGTAATGTTGCACTTATGATGTTTTCGGATAATCCTGATAAATTTTTTCCTTATTCTCAGGTAGAAATTGTTCAGTTCCCTAATGGTGATGCAGATAAATACATTGAACATCCACCTATTAAGGGTCCAATTGAATTACAAATAAAAAGGACGCTTGATTTTCTGAAAGATAATTTAATTGAAGAGAAAGTAATTAAACATGCAAAAAGAGCAGAAAGTTCCCATTTTTATAGTTATCCCTATCAGGCTATAGAGGAAATAGTGGTCAATTGTTTATATCATAGAGATTATCAATTAAGAGAACCTGTTGAAATAAGAATATATCCAAACTCCATAGTTTTTATTAATCAAGGAGGTCCTGAACGCTCTATTCATTTAGATAAATTTAATTTGGGGCAAGTGCGTAGTAGACGTTACCGAAATAGGAGGTTGGGTGAATTTTTAAAAGAACTTAAGCTTACTGAAGGCAGGGCTACAGGCATACCTACACTTTTAAAAGCATTAAAGGATAATGGTTCTTCACCACCTCGTTTTAGCACTGATGAGGAACGAAGTTATTTTGAAGTAGAATTATTTATTCATTCTGAATTTGCTGAAAAAGTTAGTATTACTATTGATTTAAAACAAATAGAATGGGATATAAAAGGTGTAGATGAACTCTTAAATCAGCTTATAAATAAATATAATAGTAGTATAGGTAGAGGTAAAGATGAAATTCTCGATAATAATGATAATCAAGCTGATGAAATATTTAATTGTATTGACATTAGTATAGTTAGTGGTATAGTTAGTGGTATAGTTGGAGCTGGAATTGAAGAAAGATATTTAAATGTATTAAAGATGACTTTAAATAAATATCCACGTACAAAAATTTTGTCAGAATTAAATCTGAGTAATAGTAATAAAAACTTTGAAACATATATTCAGCCTTTAGTAGCTTTAGGATGGTTGAATATGTCAATACCTGATAAACCAACGAGCCCTAAGCAAAGCTATTTAACAACTTTAAAAGGTAGACTTTTGATATTATTTATTACTAATACCAATTTATAATTCAAAACTTAAAACTCAAAATTTAAAAATAAATAAAATGAGTATTTTTAAAGATAAAACTCTTTTAATTACTGGGGGAACGGGTTCCTTTGGTAATGCTGTTCTTAGACGTTTTCTTGATTCTGATATTAAGGAAATACGTATTTTCTCAAGGGATGAGAAGAAGCAGGATGATATGCGTCATGCCTTGCAAAATGAAAAAGTAAAATTCTATATTGGGGATGTTAGGGATAAGAGGAGTGTGGATGGTGCTATGCATGGTGTGGATTATGTTTTTCATGCTGCTGCTCTTAAGCAAGTGCCTTCTTGTGAGTTTTTCCCAATTCAAGCTGTTAGAACAAATGTTTTTGGTACTGAGAATGTACTTGATTCTGCAATTCAGCATGGAGTGAAAAATGTAGTTGTTCTTTCTACCGATAAGGCTGCATACCCTATTAATGCAATGGGTATTTCTAAGGCTATGATGGAAAAGGTTGCAATTGCAAAGGGTCGTCAATTAGGAAAAGATGGAAAAACTACAATTTGTTGTACTCGTTATGGTAATGTTATGGCTTCTCGTGGTTCTGTTATTCCTCTTTGGATTGACCAAATAGAAAAAGGAGAGGAGATAACAATAACAGATCCAAATATGACAAGGTATATGATGACCTTGGATGATGCTGTTGATTTAGTTATTTACGCTTGGCAACATGGTGAAAATGGAGACCTATTTGTTCAAAAAGCCCCAGCAGCAACTTTAGATACATTGGCTTTAGCCATTAACCAATTGTTAAGTGAAAAGTTAAAAGTGAAAAATGAAAAACCTTATAGAGTAATCGGTACCCGTCATGGAGAAAAACTTTATGAAACACTAGTTACAAGAGAAGAAATGGCAAGAGCAGAAGATATGGGTAATTATTTTAGAATACCTTGCGATACTCGTGATTTAAATTATGATAAGTATTTCTCAAAAGGACAAGAAGATGTTTCTGTGATTGAGGACTACCATTCACATAATACTACTCGTTTGGATGTAGAGGGAATGAAAGAACTTTTATTGAAACTCCCGGAAGTCCGTAACAAGATTAACCACTGATAATATTTAATAAACCACGGATTACACGGATTACCACGGAGTATTATAATTAATTGCTGAACTTACCACTGATAATATTTAATAAACCACGGATTACACGGATTCACACGGATAATATTGTTCTGGTTAGTTATAATAAAAATATAATAGTTATAATTCCTACAATCAGAATTTAAAAATAAAGAAGAAAACAGTGAAAATCCGTGAAATCCGTGGTAAAAATAAAAGAAGAAAAAGAAACAGTGAAAATCCGTGAAATCCGTGGTAAAAATAAAAGAAGAAAAAGAAACAGTGAAAATCCGTGAAATCCGTGGTTAAAGAGAAAAAGAAAAACAGAATGAAGATTTTAATTACTGGGGCAAAAGGCTTTGTAGGAAAGAACCTTATTGCTCAGTTGAATAATATAAAAACAGGTAAGGCTAAGAACTATAATCTTAGTTCGGATTTGGATATTGTGGAATATGATATTGATACTCCTTTTGAGGTATTGGATAATGCTTGCAAGGATTGTGACTTTATATTTCATTTAGCAGGTGTTAATCGCCCAAAGGATGAGAAGGAATTTATGGAAGGGAATTTTGGTTTTACTTCCACACTTTTAGACTTATTAAAGAAATACAATAATTACTGCCCAATAATGCTTTCATCCTCAACTCAAGCCGCTCTTGATAACCCATATGGAAAAAGCAAAAGAGCGGGAGAAAAGCTAATTAGGGAACATTTTAAACCCTCAACCCTCAACCCTCAACCCTCAACATTCATATATCGTTTTCCAAATATTTTCGGCAAATGGTGCAGACCAAACTATAATAGTGCAGTAGCTACTTTTTGTAATAATATTGCTAATGATTTACCTATTCAAGTCAATGATAGAAATACAGAGTTGAATTTAGTATATATTGATGATGTTGTTGATTCTTTGATTAATCTGTTAGTAAGACTAAAGACTAAAGACCCAAGTCTTTCGACCTTATACACGGAATTCGAAGAAGTTCATCCTATTCATAAAGTAACCTTAGGTGAAATAGTAGATTTACTCTCAACCTTCAACGCTCAACCCTCAACCCTAATGATGCCAGAGATACCGAATAACTCTTTTGCAAAGAAACTCTATTCAACCTATCTATCATATTTGCCAAAGGAGAAAGTGAGTTTTCCCCTAAAGATGAATATTGATGAAAGAGGTTCATTTACCGAACTTTTGAAAACAGAGAAATGTGGTCAATTTAGCGTAAATATTTCAAAACCAGGGATAACAAAAGGACAACATTGGCATAACTCAAAATGGGAATTCTTTATAGTTGTTAGTGGTCATGCACTTATTCAAGAAAGAAAGATAGGAACAGACGAAATTATAGAATTTAAAGTATCGGGAGAAAAAATAGAAGCCGTTCATATGTTACCTGGTTATACACATAATATCATTAACTTATCAGAAACTGAAGATTTAATTACTCTTATGTGGGCAAATGAAAGCTTTGATCCTAATAAACCAGATACTTTCTTCGAAACAGTTTAATTAATCACGGATTTCACGGATTAACACGGATTTATTATGTTGTTATACGAGGATGAAACTCAAGAAATAATATCTGCATTCTACGAAGTTTATAATAATCTTGGTGGTGGGTTTTTAGAATGTGTTTATCAAGATGCATTATCTATTGAATTTAAAAGTAGGAATATTCCTTTTGAAAAAGAATCTAAAATGAATATCTACTATAAGAATCAATTACTAGATAGATATTTTTTTGCAGATTTTAAATGTTATGATAAGATTATCATTGAAACTAAATCAGTATCAAATCTAACTTCAGAACATACAGCTCAAGTATTAAATTACTTAAAAGCAACAAATATAAGATTAGGTCTATTAGTAAATTTTGGACCAAATAAAATTGAATTCAAAAGAATTGTACGATAAATAACCACAGATTATAACTAACCACGGATTGCACGGATTCACACGGATAATCTCTTTTAAATAAAGATACAGTGAAAATCCGTGAAATCCGTGGTGAAATAAAAGAAGAAAAAGAACAGTGAAAATCCGTGAAATCCGTGGTTAAAAAGAAAATAAAATGAAGACAGATTATAAAGATATTAAGTTTAAATCCAACGGCAAGCTAAAGCTTTTGATTATCGTTGGAACACGTCCTGAGATTATACGTCTTGGAGCTGTGATTAATAAATGTAGAGAGTATTTTGATTGTATTTTGGCTCATACTGGGCAGAACTATGATTATAACCTTAATGGGGTATTCTTTAAGGATCTTAGATTAAAAGACCCCGAGGTTTATATGGATGCTGTGGGTGATGACCTTGGTGCAACTATTGGGAATATAATTAATTGCAGTTATAAATTAATGGTAGATATTGAGCCAGATGCATTATTAATTTTAGGGGATACTAATTCATGTCTTTCTGCAATATCAGCGAAGCGTTTACATATACCAATCTTCCATATGGAGGCAGGAAATCGTTGCTTTGATGAATGCTTACCAGAGGAAACAAATCGAAGAATTGTTGACCATATTGCAGATGTAAATATGTGTTATTCTGAGCATGCACGCCGTTATCTTAATTCTGAAGGAACTGCTAAAGAAAGAACTTATGTTACAGGTTCTCCAATGGCAGAGGTTCTTGAGAATAATTTTCAAGAAATTGAGAGTTCAGATATTTTGGATAGATTAAATCTTAAGAAGAAAAATTATATTCTATTATCTGCTCATAGGGAAGAGAATATTGATACAGATAAAAACTTTTTCTCACTCTTTAATGCAATAAATCAATTGGCTGAGAAATACGATATGCCAATACTTTATTCTTGTCACCCAAGGAGCAAAAAGAAATTGGAGGCAAGTGGTTTCGAGTTAGATAAAAGAGTAATAATGAATGAACCTCTTGGATTCCACGATTATAATAATCTTCAAATGAATGCCTTTGCTGTTGTGAGTGATAGTGGAACACTTCCTGAGGAAAGCTCATTCTTTATATCTAAAGGATATGCATTTTCAGCAGTATGCATACGCACCTCAACTGAAAGACCAGAAGCATTAGATAAAGGGGTGTTTGTACTAGCTGGAATAGATGAAAAATCACTACTACAAGCAGTAGGAACAGCAGTAGAATTAAACAAAAACCAAGACCACGGAATACCGGTAGAAACCTACCAAGACCAAAACGTCTCAACAAAAGTCATAAAGCTTATCCAAAGCTATACAGGGGTTGTAAATAAAATGGTTTGGAGAAAAGAATAAAAAGTATGAAAATCCTTGTAGTTTCTGAAGTATTTTATCCTGAGAATTTTTTAATTAATGATCTTGTTATTGAGTGGAAAAAACAGGGGCATACAATTGAGGTTTTAACTCAATATCCATCATATCCGGAATCCTATGTGTTTGATGGTTATACTAATGGAGATTATAGTGTTGAGAATTGGGATGGAGTAAATATACATAGGTACAGGTTTATTGAAGGATACAAAAATAGTATTATTAAAAAATTCAGAAACTATATATTATTTGTAAGAGAAGGGAAGAAGATTGCAAAGAAAATAGGAAAGAATTTTGATTTTGTGTTTGTTTCACAAACTGGTCCATTAACTGTGGCTTATCCTGCTTTAGCAGTGAAGAAAAAATATAACATTCCAGTTACTATTTGGACTTATGATATTTGGCCTGATACTGTTTATTCTTATGGAGTCCCAAAGAATATTATTACTGAAAAGTTTCTTTCAAAAGTAATTAAAGGAATTTATTCTAAAAGTGATAATATTTTGGTATCGAGCAATAGATTTGAACAAACAATCAATAGGTATGTAAAAAAAAATATTCATTATATTCCTAATTGGTTGCAAGAAACTGAAAATGTTGAATCTGTTTTGAGGTTAGATAATACTAAAATTAATTTTACTTTTACAGGGAATGTTTCTTTATACCAGAATCTATTAAATGTAATAAAGGGTTTCGTTAAGGCAAATATTAATGACTCTATTTTAAATATTGTTGGTGATGGTTCAGGCATAGATGAATTGAAGGTCTATATTAAGGAGAATAATATCTCTAACGTTATTTTACATGGTCGCTATCCATACAATCAAATGAATGATATTCTTAATCAAAGCGATGTGTTAATTATTTCATTGATTTCGAACGAAGGAATTGAAAAAACAGAACCGTTAAAATTACAATCATATTTAGCTGCAGGAAAACCAATTTTTGGAATATTAAATGGTAGTTGTAAAGATATTATTGAAGAAAATAATTTGGGTATATGTTCATTGCCAAATGATATTGATGATATTTCACTTGGGTTTAAAAATATAATCAAATTTTCAAAAGAAGAAGGATATAATATTAAACAACGTTCAAAAGAACTAATGGGATCTCGATTCAATAAAGAAATAATTATTTCTAAAATTAATTCGATTATGGGATTGGATAATTTATATTAGAACAAGGTTTAGCAAGAACATTAGAATTTGAATTTCTTTATCCATAAACTGATGATATAATTTTTATGAGTGAATTAGGAGAGAGAGAAGAGAGAAATATAAAATACAAACAACTTTTTATAAAAAAACATCCCTGACAATATGACAAGTCAGGGATGTAAAACTTTATAGAATCATTAGTATTTATCGCCTTTACTGCGATTAGCATTAGTTTGTAAAGGTCGAAGGTTATTTAGATGGTCTGTGCCTCCTTTGGATACAGGTTTAGAATGATCTACTTCCCATCCCATTGGTGTACATTTACCGTAAGAGGGTCTATAGATTGTATTTCCTAAATCATCTTTTCTATATAGATTCTGATCTTTACCTCTTACAACTTCGCCTTTCTCCCAAATTCTATCAAGTTTTTCAGTTGTAAAATTACTCATTGGCAATTTTTTTTTGTTTGATAACATGTTTCAGGTTATCGTCATTTACTACGCAAACACCTAGCTGGTTTGCTTCAGCTTTTTTTGTAATTACAAATTACTTGGAACTGGAACTAATTCTGTATCAACATTGAAGTTGTCAGTTCGTTTGTTGCATTTTGGACATAAAGGAGTAATGTAGTATTTTTTATCGCTACTATTAACCTTTATTACATGTGCACCAAATAATTGTTCATTGCTTTTACAATTAATAGCTCCACATTCAGTCGCTTTTTGCCCTGTTTGTTTTTCCCAATATTCTAACCATGAGTTATAACCGCTATGAGCAGGAAAGCGACTTGTGCCATTAATGTTTTTGACTTTTGTCATGCTTTTATACTTTTAATGTTAATTGCAATCAGGCAAATGCTGCTTACTTAAGAACTACGTAAGGAAGTAAGAACCTTACAGCTCACTGGAATATTTATTAGTGAGATATTAATATTTATCCAAAAATTATGCCAAATAGTTAAACTTATAAAGTTTGTCAAAGATAATATAAGAAGCTGTCATGATGTCAGTTATTCTGTTAAATAAATATTGTTGGTAATTATTTTTCTCAAGCAAATGATCCAGTAGAATTCAGTAAACAATATATTCAACCTCATAAAGGTGAGTTAGAGAAGTGGTATTTTAATAATCGCTCACTTTATGTTGATTTTATGATTATCTTTCTTACTGTTTGGGTAATTCTTTTCCCTAAATCTGATTTAGTATATAGAGTTTTCAAGGATTTACCTCAAAAAGATTTTAAAAAATAATCACAGAAATTAATAATGAACATCCTAACCATTGATACGGAGGAATATTTTCAGTTTTTTGAGGATTCTTATTCTTGTGAAAGATGGAAGAGTTTTGAAGTGCGTATCTATGAAAATATAGAACGCATTTTTCGTTTATTGGAAGAAGGAAATACTAAGGCTACTTTCTTTGTTATTGGGTGGATTGCTAAGGAATATCCTGATTTGGTTCGTAGGATTAGTGAAAAATATGAATTAGGTTCGCATTCTTTTTCTCATCAATTGGTTTTTAAGCAAGGTAGGGATGAGTTTTGTGAGGAGGTTTCTTCTTCTATAAAACTTTTGGAGGATATTTCTGGGAAGAGGGTTAGGTATTTTCGTGCTCCTGGATTTTCTATTACTGAGAATGAGAAATGGGCTTTTGAGGTTTTGGTTGAGAATGGGATTGAGATTGACTGCTCTGTGTTTCCTGCTCCAAGGGCTCATGGTGGTTTCCCTTCTTTTGGGACTTGTGAACCTTCAATAATTAAATATAATGGTGTTGAAATAAAGGAGCTGCCAATTTCTTATACTAAGATTTTGAATAAGCCTGTTATTTTTTCTGGTGGAGGTTATTTCCGTTTTTTTCCTTATTCTTTAATTAAGAAATGGACTAAGGATTCTAATTATTTGATGTCTTATCTTCACCCAAGGGATTTTGATTCTAAGCAGCCAATGATTGAGGATTTATCGATGTTTAGGAAGTTTAAGTCTTATTATGGATTAAAGGGAGCAGAGGCTAAGTTTAGGAAATGGTTAAGTGATTTTGACTTTGTTGATATTGAAGAGGCAGATAAGTTGATTGATTGGGAAAAAGCTAAGATTATTAATCTCTAAATTATTAACTTGTTTAGTTATATTTAAACTCAGACTTTTTTCAAATTAAAAGTGTAAAGTGAAAAGTGACCCGAAGAACGAAGTTCGAGAGCATCGAAGATAATAGTTTTCTGCTTACTTTTTTCTTGATAGAAAAGTAACAAAAAATCAAGACTGTTCGAATTTGGCTATTACAGAAATTTAAAAACTAAAAGTTTATAAACTCGCTTCGCTCAGACAGTATAAACTTTCTTTACGTTTTAAAACTTCTTTCATTTAACGCCAAATTCAAAATGTCGGTATGGTCGAAGCAGTTTTTGCTTCTTTTAATTTGTGAATAATCGACTTTGTCGCTTTGCGTCATTGCGAACCGAAGGAGAAGCTTATCGGCTTGCCGCTTGCATAGCAAGAATCCATTCCCCTTTAGGGGTTAGGGGTGA
>ENA-UOOH01001002-UOOH01001002.1-fermentation-metagenome-genome-assembly--contig:-NODE-1002-length-29058-cov-7.189394_pt1 | contig 29058 bp, 27 predicted proteins | sample MGYA00245778_ERZ724025 | MGnify/ENA primary metagenome ERZ724025 (study PRJEB28704, sample SAMN03018313) | fermentation metagenome | biome: anthropogenic terrestrial biome; feature: soil; material... | reverse complement strand
CATCCAGGGTTCAGACACTAGCTGCTTGATTAGGCTAAGGTACTTGTTGAGAACTGCTTAGTCCTCTACGGATATCAGCAGGATTCTTCCGTCGAACCCGCCTCTGGCTTGCCGTTTATCGTCGGCCATCTCAATGAGCCGGCTGAGCGGCACTCCCGCTTGGCGGCCCAGCGCCGAGATGACTTCGAGTATGTCGGCGAGTTCTTCAACATCCCCGCTGGCCGTGTATTCGTCTACCTCTTCCGATAGCTTCCTTCGGAGGTAGCTTAGGTACTCGGCATCATCGGCGATGCGTGTGACGGCTTTCTTTCCTGATGATTCTATGATCTCCGGGATTCTGTCTCTGACCAGCTTGTCGTAGTCCTTGCGCAAACTCACTCGCCCTCCTCAGCATACGGCACCAGGCTCCTCTTGATCTTGCGCACGCCGCCGCGCGGGTCAGGCACGTCCCCCACATACCTGGGGATTAGGTGGACGTGAAGGTGGAAGATGGTCTGGCCGGCGGCGGCCCCCACGTTGACTCCGATGTTGTAGCCAGCGGGGGCGAACTCGGCGTCCAGCAGTTCCTTGACTTCGACGAGGAGCTTCGCCATGGCGATGGTCTCATCCTGGGCAATCACTTCATCTTCGGGGATGTTGCAGAATACGCACTCTGACAATGGTATCATTCCTTTGCTTTGTATCTCAGAACCGGCGACGGAAGTAGTCTATTCTTCGGAACTCCAGGATATCTTGTACGTGCGAAGCCAGTCGAGGGGTTAGGTACGGGTAGACCTTTGGAGTGAGGTGCATGACACGGCCCACCTCGTCGTACTTGAAGAATCGCCCGCGAGACAGGAAGTTAACGGGATTCCGCCGTGCCAGCCTGGTGAAGTCATCGATGCTCCATTATGTGGAGCCGACTGGGGCGCCTGCCAAGCGAGTGCTCGATTCGCCGGTAGGTATCAAGCATCCTGACGGGCAGAGGATCGCGAGCCGCCATCTCGTCGAAGAGTTCAATCACGCGGAAGTCGAAGTTAACAGAGCATCTTTCGGGGAACTCAGACTCCTGTGGGTGTCTGAATGCAGCCGGGCGGTCTACCCACGGGTTCTCTCCGGCAAGAAGACGGGGCAGGTAGTGCGCTCTTTTGTAGTTGCCGATGAAATCGATCACGGTGCAATGGCTCTTGCCGGGGTACTTGCGCAGTCCGCGCCCGAGCTGCTGCAGGAAGACTACGTAGGACTCTGTGGGGCGCAGGAACATCACCGTGTCAAGCGATGGTATGTCGATGCCCTCATTAAGCATGTCCACTGCAAAGACCGCCTTGAGGTGGCCGCGCTCAAGCTCGGCGATGGCAGTGCTTCTGTCAAGCGCGTGGTTTGCGCCGGTCTGCTCGCTGTGAACGGCCGCTGCAGGCACGCCGCGTGCGGTGAAGAAGTTGGCCATGCATTCCGCGTGCCTAATGGAGGCGCAGAAGGCCAAGGTGCGTTCGCCTCCCAGCTTCGCGTGATGCTTGAGTATGAGATCAGCGCGCTCCTGCGGAACTGGTAGTTCCACTCGACTCCAGTGGTGAGGGCGGAGCGCGACAGATTCGACGAGCCCACGAAGACATCGGCTTCGCCTTGGTAGTCCAGGATGTAGGCTTTTGGGTGGAAAGCCCGAATGTCGCCGTTGTAGAAACGGATGTCTATGGCGCCGCCCAACTCGGTACGGAGGTAGTACAGGGCAGAAGGCTCGGTGAGTTGCAGATACTGCCCGGTGAGAAGCCGTATGGGCACCCCGCGCGCGATGGCCTGCTTCAGCTCAGGTACGATGAGCCTGACACCTGATGCGCTCAGGTGACAATTACTCCGAGAACGCCAGAAATCCTTCGAAAGCTTCCCCCCTTTGACACTGCCTGTACTCATCGCGTATAGTGGAGCCAGTTGCGTTGCTTGGAGGCTGCCCCCATGACCCGAACACTGGATGAACTGGGTGAACCCCTTTTCGCGGGGCGTACTGCGGAGGTCTACGCCTGGAGTGATACTGAAGTCATAAAGCTGTACCAACTCTGGGTGTCTCAAGAGACTGCTGAACGGGAAAGGGCCAGTACGCATGCCGCTTTGAGCATGGGGATCTCTGTTCCGGAGGTAGGCGAGATCGTCAATGTGGGTGAACGGTCGGGACTGATCCTCGAACGCATCCGGGGCACGACGATGATGCGCCAGATCGAGTCGGACATCTCCCGCGCCGGATCTTTTGCCCGGCAGCTGGCTGAGATACACGCCGCTGCGACCGGCGATCTTTCCGAGGAACGCCGTGCTATGGAGCTGTTTCACACTGCATACCTGGATATTTGTGTGCAGAAGATGAACGTGGATCGGGAGGAGTACGCGATGTGGCTTCCGATAGTCGCGGCCGCGCGCTTGAGCGAAGGGATACCCGAGTTTCAGGATTGGCTAATGGAGCAGGTGCGCTGCTGTTGACACCTCCAACTACAGCTGGTAGCGTACTTGCTAATATGCACAGGTGCCGCAGAATGCTACCGGGGGCCATGTGCGAACGGTGTACAGGCGATGGAGGGAGGCGTTGCTCATGTTGAGTGCATGCGGTCTGTTCTGTGACGAGTGCAGAGCTTTCGGGGAGAGTTGCAAGGGATGCACTGAAATCGCAGGAAGGCCTTCATGGACGAAAGACCTTGGTATCGATGTGTGTGAGCTTTTCGAGTGCGCCGCCAATAGGGGATTTGGGACCTGCGGGGAATGCGATTCGCTCCCGTGCAAGCAGATGGCGGCGTTGAAAGATCCTCGAATTACGGTCGAAGCCCACCTCGATGGATTGCGCGCTAAGGTGGGGCGATTGCGAAGCCATCACAGCCGGACGGACAAAGAGATCCAGGTTCATCAGCTAGACGAGATCACTTTCGTAGGCTTCGCTCTTCGTACTTCAACATCGGCGCCGAAGCACGTGATACCTCGGTTCTGGGAGGAGTTTTGGCAGACCGGAAAGGCTGAGGCCTTGCGGAAGGCGCTTGGCGTGTGCTGCCTCGAGCCTCTCTATGGCGTGTGTACGTCCTACGATCCAGAGTCGGGCGCTTTCACTTACCTGGTCGGCGTGAGGCTGCCCCAGGGCAGTTCGGTCCCTGATGGGTTCGACAGCGTGACGCTCGGTTCATCGCTCTACGGAATGATACGTCTTCCCATGGATGTGCCCGAGATCCAGGCTGCCTGGGGCAGGATACATGAGTGGGGCACCAGAGCAGGCTTTGAAGTGGGGCCCGAGGGGTTCGAGTCGTATCCCGACGAGAACACCTGCGATGTGTATGTGCAGATACGTTGACCGGCCGGCCAGGGCGCAGCTCTTGCTGGTTGGCTGCATCGTCGTGGGATGAGGCCGGTTAGGTTGCATCAGGGCTGGGCCTCGCGGCCCAGCCCTGCGCAATCGCCGAACTATCTGCAACCGGAGACCGCGGATCTAGAAGTTGAGGCCGAACGCCGGCACCACTGATCCTTGATACTCCTTCGCGATGAACGCCGCTACTTCTTTTGACGTGAGCGCCTGCGCAAGCTCTCTTAGGGCAGGGTTGGCCTTGTCGACATTCCTGATGGCAAGCACGTTGGCATAGGGAGAATCACTGTCCTCGATGAACAGTGCGTCCTTAGTGGGTACCAGCTTCGCTTCCATGGCGAAGTTGGAGTTTATGATCGCCAGGTCCATGTCTTCGAGCGACCGAGGGAGCTGCGCGGCGTCGAGCTCGATTATCTGCAGGTTCTTGGGGTTGTCCACAATATCGAAGATGGTCGCGGCGATGCCGGCCTTCTTGTCCACGCTGATGAACCCCGCTTTCTGAAGCAGAAGTAGCGCCCTGCCGGCGTTGGTGGGGTCGTTGGGGACGCCCACCTTGGCCTTGTTGGGGAGGTCTTTCACACTGCCCACACGCTTTGAGTAGGCGCCCATGGGTTCTATGTGCACCTTGGCTAAGTAGGTGATGTTCAGGCGCCTGTCCTTCGCGAAGCTCTCCAGGTAAGGCACGTGCTGAAAGAAGTTGGCGTCGATATCGCCATCGTTTAGGGCCAGGTTGGGCGCTACATAGTCGGTGAACTCGATGATCTCCAGGGTTATGCCTTTGGCTGCCAGGATGGGCTTGACCACCTCGAGGATCTCTGCATGCGGCACGGGCGTGGCTCCTACCTTGAGCCTCGCCGTCGACCCGGCCACTGCGCTGCCGCACATCATCCCGAGCACCACCAGACCAACTAGGAAGATGGATGCTGTGTTCCTTGTGAATGCTTTCATCTTTCGCTGACCTCCTTTGCCTTCTCTATTGCCTGCGGTCTGCTCTGCGACCGCCGCAACACCGGTGCCGAGGCGCCGAGGCGCCGTCGCCGGGCGCCCTTCGGGAAACAAAAAACCTTCCGCTCCTGGCCATAGCATAGGCCAGGGACGGAAGGATATAGGTCCACCGTGGTACCACCCTGGTTCGCACCGCCTTTACAGGCGCGTGCCTCGTCGAGCGCGGCAAAGCTTCACGTGAAACATGAGGCTCTGCGATGCCCCGGCGCTTTAACGAGCGCACCCGTGCGCGCCTACTGGCTCCAATCTCTGGAACGTTCGGGCGCCCGCTCAGGGGCCATGTTCGTCACCTTTCCACGGCGCCGGCTTTCAGCCAAAGGCCGGCTCTCTGTGGCCAGTAATCAGCGACTACTCATCCCCATCACTGCGTTTGCAGGTATTCTGCTGTCAACCGCTGCCCGGGTCAGTCCTTGCCATCGAGCATAGCACGGCGACTGGGCGGTGTCAATCCAAATCGAATGAACGCCAGGTCTCGCTCAAAGAGCGTCCTATTGCGCTCAAGATCCACGATCCTTGCCCCGTTGCAGAGTATGGCGGGGGCGTTTACTCCGAGATCGCGAGCGTACGGGGCGGATGACTCCTTGGTTCTGCCGGTCGCGAAAGTGAACGCCTCACCTGCCAAAGTCCCATTTCGGGGTCGGCCCAGGATGGGCAGAGTGCAGCGGCCCATCTTCAGAGACTCCGTCCGCGACTGCCCGCAACGGATGTATACGGCTGTACGCTGGCAGGTTGCTGTCAACAGCGGGTTTAGCTGGCCTTTAGGATTCGCCGGTTTTCACAACGCTTTGGTCTCTATGTGTCGCGAATCGCACCAATGGTTGATGGGTAGGTAGAAAGAGGCCTCGCGCCTTAGCCGCTAGTGGAGCCTCGCCGTTTGCCGGTCCTTTCGGGCCGGTGCCCTCACCAAGCCGGCATAGCACTTGTGCCTCTTCCCCCTCAGAACCCGGCGTGCGGATTTTCCGCGCCGGGCTCCCCAAGATCTCGCGCAGCTGGTTTCTGCGCGATTCTGCTCAGTTCCGTTGACATCCTATCCCTGCCTCTGGGTGCAGAGGATGTTCCCCTGCGCAAAGCGATCTTGCCTCGTCGCTTCCCCATGTGACCAGCTTTCCCAGCCTCCGAGTACTATCAGCGAGTCCGACTCCCGCCCCGGCGTCCGCCTCCATGTGGATGATCCTTTCAGTTGGCGTACTCTGCTCCTTGCCAAGACCGTGGCGGGCCTCCCAGGTTCCTCAACGCTCCCGTTTCCGACCATGCCGTGCTCTCAGACCCCGCCGGAGTCTCCGGCAACCTCGCCCTGTCGGCCTCCGGATCATACGTCTCACGAGGCTCAATCGCTCCACTTGCGTTACAGCCCGGTCGTCGCTCTGCCTACGCTTAGCCTGCTACGTTACCGTCGCAAGTCCAAGGCTCGATTCCCGGTGGGTGGCTACTTTCCGGAGCGGGAATCGCACCCGCTGGAGGCGTCAGGCTTGTCCTGGCGCACCGCTCTTTGACGGAAGTTTCGCGGATAACGTCCAAGAGTGAACACAGGTGCATTCATTATTGAGCACATGCAAGCAAGTAGAGGCACGACCCTGGATGAATCCACCATAGAACCGATACCAGCTAGCATGTTATGGGAATTCGCGAGCTGGAGGCGCGCCGGAGGGCAAAAGCGTGGCCATAAATAGTGGGAACAAGGGCATAGATGGGCCATGTGCTCACTTTTTACAGCGTTCGCGTCCGAATGTGAGCACATGCTCGTACCTATTGTCAAAAGTAGCGCACCTCAGTTTTTGCCACGTGCCCGGGCATGCAGCCAACCGCGCTCAGCCACGCAAACACGCAGTGGCATCGCCATGCTCCGCATGGCGTTCACTTGACCGCCGTTATCATGGGATCGATCTCAACCGGCGCGGGCATTTCCACGACCACGCGCACCAGCGGGCTCAGCAGTTCCGTGACGCCTTCCAGGCTCGCAGGCCTGCGTTCGGGCAGCATCTGAGAGAACAACTCCCGCGCGAACGGACCTCCGCCGTGCGTCGGGCGAACGTCCGAGAACCCGATCTCCCTGAGCCACTTCACGTACGTCGCGCCCGATGGATGGCTCAAGGTGCATACCCACGCCCCCAGAATCTCGGGTCGCAGGGCGTCAAGCGCATCCGCAGTGACATGTTCGATCCGAACTAATCTGGGGTTGGCACCGGCCTGGCCGGTTAGCGACGATGCAAGTTCGCGCGCGGACATCGCCAAGTCCAGTCCGTACTGGTCGGCGCATTCGTCCTCGATGTGCCTATCGTAGACTATCATCCGACACGATTCACCCATGTCAAGCAGCCACACTTCCCGTTCCTTGCCGCCCCGGTAGCATCCGAGCCCCTCATAGCCCATCCGGAGGCGCCCCCCTGGGCGCAACACGCGGCGGATCTCCCGCAACGTCTCCTTGGGATCGGGCGTCTGCTCAATCGAGCTGGCCGCGATGACTCCATCGAACGACTCATCCACAAACGGAAGCGGACCTGCGGCAGGAACGTGTACGAAACTGGCATTGGAGATGCCCATGCGTGCAGCATTGCCGGCGCAAACCTCCACCCGCCGGGCCGAAGCATCGACCCCCACTACTTCCCCTGCAAAAGGCGCGACCGGAAGCGATGGCCACCCATCCCCGGGGCCGAAATCCAAGAGCCGCCGGCCCTGCCCACACACAGCAAACAGGTAGTCAAGGATGAAACCACGATCATCCCAGTGCCAGGCCTTCCCCGGATCGAAAGCCCTGTAGATCACCGGAAGGCCGAAGTCCGACTGTGACTCCATCGCATCGTAGACGAACTTGTCGGACGTGCACCTCGAGGGCGCAAGATGAGTCTTGATCCACTGGACGGCGTCCATCGCGCAACCTCCTCGCCCAATCTAGCGCGGATACAGTTTTCCACTGTCCCATCTCCCGGTTGACGCCCACACGGACTTGCGCTCGGCCAGACAAAAAGAAGCTCGCAGCGCTCGCGCTCTCTTTTGGCGCGGAGCGCAGCGAGCCACCTACCGGTACCGGCAACTGTAGTTGCTAGCGGGCAGGATCCGTCCACTAACCCATCAACCGCCAACTGGGACAATTGCAGCTCACGCTCCTGCGCTAGGAGCGACATACGATACGGAAATCTACAGGTAGCCCCTCTCGCGCAGCACGCGCATGGCTGCCTCCGTATCCTCCTGCGCCACCATGACGATGGGCCCGGTGCACCCCATCCCGCTTTCGGCGTAGATCGCTGCGGCCCACAACGCCGTCACCGCGTCCTCCAGTTGCAGGATGTCGACGCCGGGGATCTCGTGGGTGACTACCTTCGCCGCCGGAGAAGCGATTCCTGCGCTACCTAGGCGGCTAGCTTCGGCTTCGACTGCCGCCTGCTCGACGGCCGCCTGCCGGCCGGTCGCCTGCTGTCCCGCAGCCTCGCCCGGCCGCGGCCATCCCGCGCGCCGCGCCGCGGCGAACTCGGCCTCCGCCACGCCCTTCAAGTCACCACGCGCCAGGTCAGCAGCGTACCGTATGGCCCCGGCTACCACAGGCGCGCCGGAAGCCCTTGAGAGGATCATGATTATCCGTCCGTAGCCTTCGCCCACGCCAGGGCCGTATCCATAGCCGGACGCCTCGTAGTCTCCCCCTGTCGTGAACGACGAGAACACCTTCATCAGCAGGTTACCGGTGAGGGTATCGCATACCATCACGTCTGGCACACCCATGAGCAAGTCGTTTCCGCGCATCACGGCCCCGCCGTCGGCTCGAGCCGACTCGGCAAACCGCACAGCATACCCGTTGCCGTCCAGCTTCCGCAGAGCCCGTTCCACTTGCCGCGCGCCGTCCACATTGAGGATTCCTACACTAGGCCGGCTCACTCCGCACGCCTTGGCTGCCGCGATGCCGTACACCGCGTTCTTCACCATGTTCTCCACGCGGTCGGTCCCGGACGTGCCCGTGGTCGTGGCGATGAACATCTCCCGGCCGCGCCCGGGCGTCACCACTCTGCCCACCGTCGATACCCCTATCGGAAATGCATAGTGCATGGTAACACACGCATCCAGCTCGCCGCTGTCGAGCAGCTCCTCCATGCGAGCATACTGCCCGGCCTCATCGTCGGCCCACACCACGGCAAGCCCCCGGCCGCGCGCGTTGTCGGGGTCCGCCGGCCCGACCAGCACAACCTGGACATCGGCGTTCGCGCGCGCCGCAAGCTCAGCGCCGCGCACAATCTCTTCCGGGCCGTGCTCACTGCCGAGCACAGTCAAGCCCACACGCGGTCTCCGAACGAACCGGCCAGTCTCCAGCCCTTCGGCCATCTCGCGAAAGAGGTCGGCTACTGCCGTCATCCCGTTTGCCCTTGCCCCGGCATCTCTACCCATAGGATCTACTCCTTCACGAGAGACTGAGCCACTTCACGCAGGGCATCAGCCATGATCTTGCGGAGCTCGCCCCGGGACTCAGGTTCGCCCGCCTCTGCCCGCTTGTCTTCCTTCTCTTCGTCCTTCTTGCCCTCGTTCTTCTCGAACAAGAACGAAACCCCGTCGAACAAGTTGGTCATCCGTCCCAAGAAAAGCGAACCCTTGCCGATAATCTGCGCGCGCCGCATGCGGCCGGCCAGCATCTCATCACGGAAGTAGCCGATGCTCGGCACACCCGAAGGCACGTGGCCCTGTGTAGGAGCGAATCCCGGCAGACCATGCTCGGCAACGAATGAATCGATATCAGTCCGGGCGATCTCTCCCCGTTTTACGGCGAGAGCCGCAATCATCTTGAAATTGGCCTTTGGCACATCGCCCGCGCCCGCCGGCTCGGTGATCTCGGGGTTCTGCATCTCAGGCGAGTACTTGTCGACCTCGGCCAACTTGAGCCCCACGCGCTCCAAAGGGTCGAGCACAATCGCGGTCATGACCGCCTGCGGCGACGATCCCGACCCGATTGTGTGACGGCCCACTGCGTCAGTGCGCACAACAGGGTTGACTCCATCGTTCGCCGACACCAGAATCGCGAAGGCGCCCAGCACATCCTCGAGCAGGGGCAGACCCTTCTTCACGTGGTCGCGGCCGTTCATGCCCAGCTTGGCAGTGGCGCCGCCCGCGACTACAACCACATTACGGAACACGCCCGACTGCACCAAGCTCGCCGCGTACACCATGGCGTGCGCAGGCGCGGCGCAGAAGCCACGCACATCGCTGCCGGTAGCGCTCTTGCACCCGGCCATCTCGCCGATGGCCTTGGCGAAGTTGCCCCCGCCCCGCTGGTTCATGTCTCCGCACGACTCTTCGGAGCATTCAATAATGTAGTCTATCTCGCCAGCGTCCAGGCCATTTAGCTTGATCAGATGCCTCAGAGCCAGAACCCCTGAGGCCTTGGTCGACAGGTTCTCCACCATGACATGAGCCGTCAGAGCCCGATCGCGTTCATGCGCCGCCTTGACACATCCCACTAACCGATCCCCCGCGTAAAGCGGCTCGGCCCGGCCTCCGTCCAGTATGGCCTGAACCTCCGCGGCCGGCATTCCATCGCCCAAGCGGGCAGCGTCAGAATCGTTCCATATCGGCGACTCCGCGAGCCTTGCGGCGATCTCTTTGGCGAACGACTCCTCCAGGGCTACCAGGTTGAAGCTGTCCGCAATCCTCATAAGTCCGTAGAATTCGTCCTCCGGCATGACCTCGCCCCACTTGCCGTAGCGCGAGGCATCGGCCACTGGCCGCTCGAACCATGGCCGGTCCACCGCGGCCAGCTGGACTGGGGTCATGTTGCCGATGTAGACCTGGTTGGTAGGGTAAGCCACGCACTCCTGGTAGGAGCGCAAATGCTTCTGAAACTGGTTCAGGTATTCGGAATCCGGGTTGATCTCCCGCTCCACAGTCTGGGTCGTGCCCATGTGGACCAGGAGGGACGGCGCGTGCACTAGCGCGTAGCTCACGCCTCTTACGACCGCGAAGTCCATCCAGGCACCTCCTAGTTCGACTCACACCGCCCCGGCACGCAGCGAAGGCGCGCCGGGGCGATGGGGTCGCCGCATTACTTCTCGAAAACGACCTGTCCTTCAACCTCGGTCTGGAGAGCGACCAACGCTCTCTGCACAAGGCGACGACGGAGTTGCTTCTCCTCCTGGGGCGCAAGCGCCGGGTTGCCCAGCGGGTGCGGGATCGCAACCGTGGGGACAATCCTGTTGGCGCCAACCGTGAGGGAAATGGGGACAACAGTGCACATATGCACTACGGGAATCCCCGCGCGCTCTATTTCTTTGACCATCGTTGCACCGCAACGTGTGCAAGTGCCTCAGGTGCTGGTGAGTATGACGCCCTGCACTTCGGCTTCGACCAGTTCCTTCGCGATCGCGGCCGCGTACTTCTTGGCGTTGGCGACCGATGTGCCGTTGCCCACCGTGGCGTAGTAGTAGCGGTAGAGCTCGCCGATTGAGCCCTCGCGCTCCAGATCGCGCATGACGTCCACAGGCAACACGCGGTCGGGGCTCTCATTGGCGTACACTGGGTCGTACCCGCCGTGAGCAGTCTGATGGCTCTCGGCTGTGAGCGCGTCGACCCCTTCGAGGTCGTACTTGCCGTACTTCGACGCCGACGACGACTCGATGTGGTCGGGGTTACCCTTTGGCACGATGCCGCCCGATGTGACCAACGCGATCTTGGCCTTCGACATATCGCGGATCGCCGGGTTTGGATCGACCCGGTCGAACTGGGGCATCGGATACTCAGTTGCGAACTCCTGCTCGCCCAGCTTGCGCACGAGCATCTCCACTGCGCGCGCCGACCCGCGCTCCTCGGCGAAGTAGTTCTTACGGATCCCACGCGTCAGGTACCCGTCGGCCGCCGAATCCGTCGGCTCGCCCTTCGCCAGCTTGAGCGCTAGTTTGGCCATCTTGGGAACAGCGCGCCTCATGCCGGCGGCGCTGCCCTCGGTCTCCACTATGTGTATGCGTTTGCGGAACATGTCCACACCGGGGTTCTCCCGGTACATCCCGGTGACCACCGGTATCTGGAGCTTCTCCGCCACGGCCGCGCACACGGCGCCGCAGGCGGTTCCGTAACGTCCCGCGTTGAAGGCCGGGCCCGCGATCACCAGATCGGGCTCGTACTTCACGATCAGGTCCACGACCTCTGCCGTGGCAGTCTCCATATTTTCGCCGAAATAGGTATCGCCGCATATGACGGTCCCGACGATCTCAGCTTGATCTCCTAGGGCCGAGGCGAACGCCATTCCGGGTCCCACATGGCCCGCCTTGTCCATGGGGCGCATGCCGGCCTTGTCCTCTCCCCCGATCTGCCCGAAGAACTGATTGAGGTAGTGGACAACCCGTATCTTCCTGGTCATTACGCTTTCCCCCCTTGAGAGGGATTAGCCCATACACTCCGCTTGACAGCAGCAACGGCTGCAGATTAGTACTTGCTGTACTGCTCGCGGATGGTGCTAACCTCCTCCTTGATCGCGTCGACGTCGAGGACCATCTCCATCATGCTGACCTGATCCTCGTATACCGCGGGGTCAATCTCTGCCTTGATATCGTCTTCAACAATGTGCCACACGCTCAGTCCCAACTGGACTCCCGCCAAAGGACCTGCATAAGTCGGGTCGCCCGCTGTGACCGTCTCGGCGGTAAGGCCGGAGGCTTCTGCCTCGGCGCCTCCTATGACGACCACTACGTTTTCAGCCCCGTACTTCTCGGCCAGCTCTTTCACTCTGGCCTGGTTCTCGAGGTCCATGGCGCCGGCGGCCGTTCAGACAAAGCACTCGCTGACGGAGAAGATGATCTCTCCGCCGGCCGATTTGACGCACTCCTCAATGGCGCCGCCCGGGATCCCATCGCGGTCGCCCAGGGCGATGATTTTCTTGCCCTTGAGAATCATTGCCGTATCTCCTTTCGCATTTGCTGTACTGCTTGTGCCGCTGCTCCTCGGCGCTAGATCTCCCGTGCCGAAAGGTGCGAGAATCCCAGCTCGTTGGTACAGCCCGTGATCACCTGGATTTCGGCGGCAATCGAACCATCGGCCGCCAGTGATCCGTCCCAGCCGCCCGCTATCACATTGGCCGCCTCGGGATGCCCGATGACCTTCTTCATGGGCGGCAAGGTGATGACCTCGTTGGCGTTCCCTGCTGTGACGACCGCGTCGGCAAGCGGGTTCGCATCGGCGAGCGATTGCGACGCACCGTCTTGACCTGCGTATTCATCGGTGACCAGTACTGTGCGAATGCCCTTCTTCTCGAGCTTGGTGCAGTTCATTATGAGGTCGGCATCGGGGTTTCCAAAGCCTTCCTCCGACACGATCGCGCCATCCGCGCCCATCATCTCCACGAGCTTCGCGGTGTAGTTGGACGATCTCTCCTTATCGGCCAGCGTCACGTTCTCGTTGGTGATCACCACGCCGATGAAGTTGAAGTCGCGTCCATGCCGCGCCAGCAGATCGTGGATGACCGGGGAGTTCTGATGGTGGTAGGTGGTGTTCTTGTCGCACGCCGACACGCAGTTGCCCGAGACGATGGCGCCGTCCATTACCTCCGTAGGGTATATGAGAGTCGGCAGGCTCCTCTTAGCGTCTACCCCGTATACGTACGTATCATGCATCAACCCCTGGCTCTGGAGCATGTACACGTACACCACCTTGGGCAGATCCGGATACGCCGCCGCCTGCGCAAGCAAGGGCAGGCACTCGTAGGCATCGACCTCGTCAGGCTCCACATCGCGTCCTGCCTCGCCCAGGTAGGCCGCGACCTTCAGGCCGGCCATCCTGATTGCCGCCTCATGCTCGTGCTGCGGCAGACCCGCCACGGGCTCGCACACCAGTACCACGTTGTTCAGCCTGGAGAACGGGGTGTACTCCGCGCCCGGCCCTGTCATGTCGATGATCCCTTCCTGGAACCCGACGATCTTGCCGGTGGTGACCACCGCTGCGCCCGCGAGCACATGAGTGCGCCCCTCGCCGACAGTATCGACCTTGCTGACCATCCCCGGAAAGACCCCTCCGGGGCCAGCCACCTTAACGCGCGGCTCAATTACGTCCTTGACCGGGGTTATCCGGACCTCCTCGCCGGGTCGAGCGAGCTCCACACTGACACTGGCGATCCTCTCGTCCTCCCCGACTATTCCTTCCACCGCCGCCCGGTCCACGTAGAGCACGCCTTGGCCGACCCGGGTCTCGGACCCGAACTGGACATCCTTGATGCGAATCTTGCCAAGTTCCAACCGCATTGCGTTCACCTCCCGTGCTCCTTAATCATCGCCTCTATGTTGGCGCAAGTAGCATCGTCTTTGGTCAGTTCCGCCACCTTCTCGCCGCCCTTGTAGATGGCTATGGTGGGAAGGCCCAGCACCTTCTGGCCTATGGACAGACGCCTGTTCTCCAGCACGTTAAGCTTGCAGAACTTGATCTTGTCGCCGTACTTCTCTGCCAGCGCCTCAACCTCGGGCACCAGGGCCACGCATGGCTCGCACTTGGTGCTCCAGAAATCCACCAGCACCGGCCCGGGAACCGCGAGCACTTCAGCTTCGAAGTTCTCCTTGTTCACCTCAAGCATCCCAGTTCACCTCCTTCGTCGCACACGTAAGACAACCCTATCCGCCAACGGCCTCACCCGCCGATAACCTTGTCGGCCACCGAAGCAAGCTCTGACTCGTTCGTCGGCCAGCACACCTTCTCCACCAACTGCCCTTTGCGGAAGAATGCCATGGTCGGAGCCTCAGTGATCCCGTATCTTCCGGCCACGCGCTGATTCTTGTAGATATCTATCTTGACCAAGTTCAGCTTGCCCGCGCGCTGCTCCGCGATGCGCTCCACCGCAGGAAGGAAATCCAGCGAAACCTGGCTAGTGGGGCTCCAGAAAGCTACCATGACCGGGTTTTCGCGATCCAATACCATCTCACGGAAACCCTCTTCTTCATGGATGTATTTCTCAGCGGCAACCGCCGCAATGGCCCCGTCCGCCGCCGCCGTGATGACCTGGCGCAGATACTTGACTCGCGCATCGCCGGCGCAGTACACACCGTCCGCCGACGTCTCCATCAGCTCGTTGGCTATTACGTAGCCCCGTTTGTCCATATCCACATGGCCCTTTAGAAAGTCAGTCTTGGGGACTGTGCCCACGAACACGAAGACCCCGTTGGCTTCGAGCTCAGTCCGCTCGTTGGTCTTGATGTTCTTGATAACCACCGATTCGACGATCCCATCGCCTCGTATCTCCTCCACCACGGAGTTCCAGGCCCATTTCATCTTGGGGTTCTTGAAGGCGCGATCGCGGATAATCGCCGTGGCGTCCAGAATGCCCTCGTCATGCACGACGATCATGGTGGCCGAGTTCACGAACTTAGTCAGGTACATAGCCTCTTCCACGGCAGCGTCGCCATTGCCTATCACCACGACATCCAACTCCTCAAAGAAGTCGGCATCGCACGTGGCGCAGTAGGAGACCCCCTTGCCGCGCAGCTCCCGCTCGCCAGGCAGACCCAAAGTGCGCGGTTCGGCGCCCGGCGCGACGATGACCGCCCGGGCCCGGTACTCCTCGCCCTTCTGGGTCGTCACGATCTTGAGTTCGCCTCCGAAGCTCACTGTCGCCACATCGCCCCGGACGATCTCGGCGCCAAACTCTTTCGCGTGGTCGACAAAGCGGTCCATCAGCTCCGGGCCGGTCATCCCTCGGGCGAACCCGGGATAGTTCTCCATCGACCAGGTGGTGCGGACCTGTCCCCCCGGAGTTCCCTTGTCCAGCACCACCGTGCTGAGCTTGGCGCGCGATGCGTACAAGGCCGCAGCGAGACCCGCGGGGCCGGCGCCTATGATGAGTACGTCGCATTCCCTAACAGCCATTGCCCAATGCTCCCTTCCTCTACAGATCCTACACGTGCAAGCTCTCGACTGCGCTCTGCATAAGCGTGTAATCGATCAGCTGAAAATCCGCGTCTACATTCGGCGGGATCGTACGGAAACGAGGCGGCCCCAGCTTGTCGACGGTGGCAAGGGCGCCCTCAATAATCCGCAGCGAGTCAAAGTCGATTGTGGTGTCGGGGTGCTGTGAGACGATTACGGACCGATAGGGACTCTCGTTCGGCTTCACGCTCCCAGCCAGAGGGTGGGTCAGGAGACGATGGCCCAGGTGAACAAGGCCGCGCGCGCGTATGAGCACCGCTCGCGCGTTACCGTCCACCCACTCCGAGATCTGCGTCCAACAGGCCGCGACCTCGGGGTTATTGGTTATGATGATGTAGCGTTCCGGCGACACCGGCATCGCCCCCCAACGGTTCGACATATCCGCCCTTAGTTTGAGCCTTGCGGGCACAAACACGCGGGCAAAACGCAGAAGACTGGCGCTACGAGCCCGGACGAAACGGCAGACAAGAAAACAGAGAAAACGATGCAGCGGAATACACCTGCCGCACGCTTCTCTGTCTGGGGAACCTGAGAGATTTACTCCTTCGGTGTCCAATGGAAGCTTTCCAGAGACGCTGTCCAGTTCCGGTCCTTTTGCCTGAGAGTTTGCAGCGCGCGCGCGGTGCTACGCAGCGCCATTGCTCCTTCGGCGCCCACTCGGGGATCTCCATCCCAGGGGGACCTCTCCCGAAACTTTCGTCCAGCTGACAATATGTCCAGGTTCTATCGATAATTAGTGTATTCTATCACAATGCCTCTGTCAAGCGTCCGTCGAGGCCAAGAAAATGCCAGAGTTCGGAGAGGGTGCAGAATTGGTAGCCCTGCTCGCGCAGGGCTGGGATTATCGCCTTGAGGGCCTTCACGGTGGCGCCGCGGAATCCGCCGCCATCGTGCATGAGGATGACCGATCCGTTGGCCGGGGGCGCGTCCGCGACACGCATACTTATCTCGTCCGATCGTCCCAAGTCCCGGGCTGCCCGCCAGTCCTGAGTGTCGATATTCCACAGAACCAGGGTGTGTCCAGTCGACTCAGCCGCATGCACGTACGCGGCGCTGAGGGCGCCGCCCACCGGCCTGAGCCATCGCGTCGCACTGCCGATCAGCCTCTCCACCAATTCCGACGTATCCTGAATCTCGGACAATACATCGCATTCGGGGGCAGATTCCATGAGAGTGTGCGAGTACGTATGGTTGCCTATCTCGTGGCCCTCAGCGTAGATTCGCTTCAGAATGCCTGGGTACGCAGCAACTTGCGCGCCCGTCACAAAAAACGCCGCATGCACGCCCTCGTCGCGCAGTACCTCCAGGATCTGGGGGGTGTACACGGGATGGGGGCCATCGTCGAAGGAGAGAACGACCAGTTTTCTGGCGACTGCATACTGAAATCTCGCAACGACCATTGCAGACGGTTCATGGGATTCTGCCGACTCGAACACTTTTCCGGTAATCAGGCCTCGCTTGACCGTGACCTTCCCGGGCGCTCCCGGCGACCGAACCTTCACGAACGGGCCAGACCCGATGATCTCGAATGGCTGTGCGGTCTCCGCGGTTTCCACCACAATGCTCTCGATGATCGGCGTGCCTGGAATCACCTCGATACGATCGCCTGGCCCGATGCGGTCAGTCAACTCGCATCTAGCGCCGTTCAATGCCACCCAAGCGCGGTTCCCGCCGCCTACCTCCAGAACTGCCCCATCGGCATCGATCAAGTCGCCCGCCGGCAAGTCCGCTCCCGCCGCAGCCAGGGCCTGCGCAACTCGGGCACCATAGGGCACGCGCGCTTCTCGCCCGTTCACATACACCGCGATCTGTACAAACGCGAGTGTCCCGAGCGATACTGCGTTCGCAATAATAGCAACGAGGAGTACGAATACGCATCCTCGAGGAATCCCGGCGGTAACCGGAACGCAGACGCGATGCAATGCGCGATACACTCGCTCGAATCCCTCACTTTGCACTGCCCCCGGCAGCCGTCTCTGCGGCGGTTATCAGCGCCTGCCTGCCCACGGTGATCACCAGCTCAACCGGAAGGAGAGAAAGTGAAGCTGCATCGATGGCATCGGTAGCATCGGCGCCGCCGACGGCGCCCCGTATCTCGTAAGCGACGACACTGCCGGCGTCCAGGTCGATCATGAGATCCGCCACCGTCCCCAGTAGGCGTCCGGTCCGCGTTATCGCCCTCACTCCACGTATGTCGCTGTCGGGGCGGCCCACATCCAGGATCTCCGGGAGCGTTCCGAAGTCCGCCATGGACGATGCGTTTTCGATGATCACTGCGTCATCACCGATGCCCTGGACCAGCGCGTACGGCACCGCTTTCGGCGCCTCGAACCTGTTCGTCGCGTTCACTATGAGAGCGGCAACGTTGGCAGATGCAGTGTCAATGATCACGCCTGCTGTCTCCCCAACGACCGCGCCTTCGTCGATTGTGATCACTGGCCGTCCCACAAGTTCATACGCCCTAATCATCAGAATATTCCCTCCCCAATAAAGAGTTGAGCCGTGCCAGTCTGGCTTGGGCCTGCGCCTCAACCGCAGAGCGTCCGATACCGCCACTCTGCCCATGCGCCTGCGCGCGCAGGGCGGCATGCCTCGCGTGTAGGCGACGCTGATGGTCGACTAGCTGCGCTCGCACCATGAGGTCATGAACAGCCGTTGGATGGATCAACAGTCTCATCAGCACTCTCAGCGCCCCGTCCACCTCGCCGAGGTCCGCCCCTTCCCGGCAAGCCCTGACCAGCAGATCGCGCTCTTCCGGCCTAACTGCGAGCGACTCGGCGCATGAGACCAGCCATTCCACTGAATCAGGCGAACCAGACTCGATGCTCACAGGTGCCTCAGCCGCAGCTACACATGCAATCATGTTGTAGCGGTCGCCCCCTGGTTCATCGCTTCGATCCTGCGCGCCCCGGGTCAGCGCAATCGACGCCCCTGCAATCGGAGCCCAAACCCTTGCAGCCGAGGTCCCTGCGATGGAGCACGTGGATGACGAGTATGCCTCGAAACCCGCGTACTCCCATATGAGAGCAAAAGCGACCGCGATTGCCGTCATAAGCAACAGGGTCTGAGTGATCGATAAATCGGTTAGCAAAACCAGGCCCATGACAGCTGCGCTGCTGGCTGCGGCGGCCACGCCCGAGTAGATCAGGCATGACCGCGATACCGATGTCCCATAGCCCAACGCCCGATTGGCAAGCACAGCAACTGTCAGACTGACGCACACGCTCGTGGGGATAGTGGACATGGCAAGATGGAACACTCCGCATACCTCCAACGCCGTCTGGGGGGCCGATAAGGTAGGAGCCCGGCGATCGCTGAGCAATTCAGAGTCCACTCGAAGCATAACAAGGTTCTCTCAGACATGTCAACTAAATAATGTAAAATATACCGGCGTTTTGCGACACTGAAATCCCGGCCATCATCGATATTCGTGCAGTTGCATGTCCATCATCGCGGATCGTCAAGTACTCCTGGAGGTAATGCGCGGAAATGACCGAAACGCTTACGCTGCCCGAAAGGACTATCGAGGAGTCTGTGTAATTCCACATCTACTACGGCGAGGTGCGAATGCCGGCTGCATTCGCATGCAGAATGGAGCAGGTACATGGCCGTTCAGCTGGAGACCCAATTTCAGCAGGGCGCTCTGCATTTCAAACAGCTCACATTCGCACAGGCAGTCATGATCATGGTGGGCGGAAACGTAGGGGCCGCCATTCTGTCTCTGCCCTACGCTGCCAGAGCATCGGGCTACTTCGGCGCAGTCCTGATCTCGCTGGTGACCACCGCATTCTCAATTGTGTCGCATCTGTATATCGTTGAAATCATGCTCCGCACCAAGAGCCCCGGGCAGCTGGTAGGGTTGATGCGCACCTACGTGTTCGATGGGCGGTTCGGTCGGCTTTACGTGGCGCTGGTGTCAGTACTCACGGTGGGTCTTGCCATCCCATCGCTGACTGCGTATGTGATGGGCGGAGGTCAGATAATCGCCTCGCTACTACACATGCCCACTTGGCTCGGGGGGTTGGTGTTCTTGGCTCCAGGCATGGCCGTGGTGTGGGTCGGGCTCAGGGCAATCGGAGCGGCTCAGGGAGCATCGAGTCTTCTGATGGGCGGTATCCTGCTCACGTTCACCCTGGTATCAGCCACACACCCGCAGTTTGAAGCATCAAGGCTTGCGAGGTTTTCGGCCGCGCCCATGCTTGCAGCATTGCCCATCGGAGTGTTCACGTCCATGTCGCAGTCTATCGTGCCCGAAGTCGTCCGAGGGCTCGCCCATGATCCAGAGTCCATCGCGCGGGCGATCAAGTGGGGCCTCGGGATCAACCTTCTCTTCTTGCTCATCTTCCCGTTGGCCATATTCGGCCTGCAGAATCCTGACGCCATTTCCCAGGTAGTGACCATATCGTGGGGTCGCGCGCTCGGGCCCGCGATATACCTCACAGTGAATCTCTTCGCCCTTCTAGCGTTGTTGACATCCTTCTGGGCCAGTGCCGGCGCGATCATGGGTAACGTTGTCGAGATCATGCGGGCCGATTCTGAGTGGAATACCCGCACCAGATTGGCCGCGTTCGGGATTACAGTGGCCCCATCGCTTGCGCTGGTTCTCCTGGGCGGGTTCGAGTTCGGCGACATGATACAGGCGGCAGGTGCGGTGGGCGGAGTGATTCTGGCCGTGCTACCCATATTCGTGCTTGCTCGCGCCAGAGCCGCCTCGGGCAGGCGCCCGGAGTATCAAGTAGGCGTCCTGTACTCCCCCGTTGTAAGGATCGCGCTTCTCGTGTTCTACTTGGGAGTGTTCATCGTCGCGGCCTTTACCAGATGAAGGCCGCGACCTGCGCCGTTGAGATCGCGATGATAGGAGGAACCGGGCATGATAGTGAGGCCCGCGGAACCCAGAGACGATCAGGTTCTGCTCAGGATGGAATCCATGGCCGGGCAGGGCGACCGCGTGCGTCTCATCGACGAACGCGACAGCTTCTTCAGCCGCGCGCGGCAGTTCAGTAACTCCATCCTACTGGTAGGCGAGAACGAAGCCACGGGCGCACTGCACGGGGTTGTGGCAGCGGCCGTTCAGCGCCTCATCATTGGAGGGCGGGAGCATGTGGGCGCCTACATGTTCGACCTGCGCTCCAATCCCGAAGTCAACAGAGGGCTGTCCAGAGCCATGTTCTTCCTGTGGAAGGGCCTCGAAGAACGCCTGATGGAGCAGGGTGTAGAGTTCATCTTCGGCCTGATCAAGGAGGACAATAGCCGCTCGTACAGCATCGCCGCACGAATGGGCGCCGAGGCCCGCGGGGGTAAGCGCTTCTTCACAATTCCAACTTACCGCCGCCGCAGGATGTCGCGGGAGGTTCAGGCGACACGCAGAATCGATGCGCGCCAAGAATACCGCGCTCTCAGCGCGCACTATGCCGACTATAACCTTCTACCCATTGTAGACGATTTCGAACACGCGCAAGACCTCTACGACCACTATCTAGCAGCTCGTCTTGATTGCGGAGAGTCGTCGCTCAAGCTTTGGGACGTATCCCGCCACTACACCAGGCGGGTCTCCGCCATGCCGCGCGCGTATGAGCTGGCAGGTTCAGTGCTGCGCAGCCTGTCGCGCTTCATTCCCTTGCCCAAGATACCCGCCCCGGGCCAGGCTATCAACGTATGGAATGTGCTCGATATCATGACCGCGCGAGGCAGGGAAGATGAGGTGAGGGCGCTGCTCGCGAAGGCCAACAACATGGCGCTCGATCACGGCGTCGATTACCTCATAGTCGCCGTCGACGCCGACCAGCCCGAGCTGGCCTGGCTGAGGCGGAGCGCCGTAACGTCCCTCAACTACAAGGTGATGGTCAAAGAGTACCAGCCAGTGCCGGCGCTCGCCGGAAAAAGCTACCTCGACCCGCGATGGCTGGGATAAAGCGAACGTCCGCCGGTTCCAGCCAGCCAGTGCTACTGGCTGGCGTCGATGTGCTCTGTCAAAACCTTGACAAACTCATCGGTCTTCTCCACGTGTGGCGAATGCCCACAGTCGGCAAGCACAGCTTCTGTGTAGCGCCCGCCCTTCCGCTGATACTCCTCCAGCACTGCGCGGATCTGCGCCAACATGGGCTGCGGCGGGTACACGTCATCGCCGGGCCAGCCCGGCACCAGTCCCAGCTTGCCCAGGTAGGCGATATCCCACAGCGATGCGTTCGACACCAACTGGTCGTCAGCGCCCCTGACCCAGAGCACAGGCGGCTTTGAGTCGAGATCCACAATACCGCTCGCATTGAAATACTTGGGCGAGAATGAGTTGAGCACACCGCTGGGGCCCGGGGCGAACCCCGGCCAGTTGGACGAGGCGACTGAGTCGCCTGGGTAGTTGTGGTCGCCGATGGCCGTCTGAAGCAGAGACGTGAGGAAGTCCTCCTCCCGCGCTGCCCTAAACGGCGGCTTCCAGTAGGTGAAATTGAGCACATTTCGCGGCAGCATGGGGCTTTCGCCCGACTCCCGGTTCTGGGCCTTAATCTGAGCTATGAACTCGGGGTTCACCCCGCCCGCGCCCGCCCCGGCGCAGTCCGGGAAGCACGGCTCGCCGCCCTCGCCCCGAGTGCCGGAGAACCCGTAAGGAGAAACTGTAGAAACCAGTGTGACGCTAGCCACCACATCCGGATGGTCCAGAAGATACTGAAGCGAGATGCCGCCCCCCATCGACCAGCCCACGAGATGAATGCGCTCCAGATTCATGGACGTGATCAGCGCATGCAGGTCGTCGGACCAATCGCGCACTCCGCGCGTTGCATCCACAGGCATCGGCTGGGTGAGACCGTAGCCCCTCATGTCGGGGGCAATAGATCGAAACCGCTCCGGCAGGGAGATCATCGCTTCCTGCCAGAACGTTGCAGACGATGCGTTGCCGTGTATGAACACGACGGGCTCGCCGGCGCGCCCTCCTGCGGAGAGGACGTGGAATCGCATTCGCCTCTCGCCTTCCAGCTGGACAAAGTCCGAATGAACGCCCTCAAGGTTGCCCATTGCTGAACATGCACCTCCCATTAATCTCAGGCCGAACTAGGGCATCAGAAGCGCCACGCCCGCCTGGTTGTAGCCTACACCCGACCCTACCAGCGTCACCAGATCGCCCGAGCGTATCCTGCCCCGACTCACGGCATCGTCAAGCGCCATTGGAACGCAGGCAGAGCCCGTATAGCCCCAGAATAGCGGCATGACCTTGTACGCACCGTCCGCCCGTCCGCCCCGGGCGTAGGCAGAGTATTGCATTGATTCTGCACGTGTGAGCCCTTGTCCTTCGCATGGCTGAACGCACGTTGAGCACACTAGTGCCGACCGATGAAACCGGGAGGTGACGGTATGACTCAAGTAAGATGCTCAGTCGATACGTGCCAGTACTGGGGCGAAGGACAGGTCTGCCGAGCCGACTCGATCTGGGTACGCGACAACTCGTTGCGCGATGCCGAGCGCGGCGCCGCGGGTTCCGCGCGGATGGAGATCGCCAACGAGCCTGGCACGGTGATCCGGCCTGGGCAGACCACCGGCACGCACGCAAGCTCCTCTGCCAGCACATCCACAGAAACGTGCTGCGGGACAATGAAACCGCGCGGAGGACACACCGGTACGCATGCAGGCAAGCACGGCTCGCGAAAGGGAACGTAGCAGGCGACAGACGCGCCTAGCCACATGAATCGCGAACGTGCGGGCCGTGTAGACTGCGCAGACAGTCCAGTACGGTAGGACGGGCGTCCGGCCCCGTCCTACCGTACTATCCCATATGCAGGTTCCGGCGCATGGCATGGCGAATTGATGATTGGGAGGAGCGTTGCTTGATGCGTGATAAGAAAAACAGAGGCGAGTGGAGACCTCCGGGGGCGCCGGAGGTGCCGCATGATACCCTCGACATCCTGGAAGAGCCCGCGGTGCTGGGCGGACCGGTATGGCTTCAGCGGGTCTTCAAACCCAAGTCGCCCCTGGCGATTCTGATAGTTCTGATGGCGCTGGGCGTAGGAACCATGGCCTACACACAGGGCGACCCCAGGCGCGTCATCCGCCTGGACCCTCCGTGGCAACCAGGCGAAATCAGCCGTCTCGAAGCGCGCGACCCCCGCGGCGGCCTGATGTTCACCTGGGAACTGAGCGTGGAGTCGCGCGGGGCGCAGAGCGTCCTCATCACCGAGCAGCGAGCGGCGGGATTCCACGAGCGTGCGGTGGTCTTCGCCGATCCCTACAATCTCATTCCTTCACGTACCGAGTTTGAACGCGAGTCTGTGGAGGGACGTGTCACTTTCCTAGCTGAATACTGGCAGGACGAGGTGGCAATCGGAGCCAACGTTCCCCAAGGCCACGAGGAGGCCGCGGTCAAGCTGCCCGCGCGGCCGTTCTACGACAACGAGCAGTTCGTGATGGTCATTCGGGCTCTGCCCCTGTCCGACAGATTCCGGGGCACTCTTCGCAACATTGTGACACGGGCCGGGGCACAAGACAGCATAACCCTCCGAGTCCGCGGCAGAGAGAGCGTCTCTGTTCCGGCAGGTGAATTCGATACCTGGAAGGTGCAGCTTGCCGGGACTGGCCAGTTGGCCTGGATCGCGGTAGCGCACCCGCACCAGCTCGTCAAGTACGAGAACCAAACGGCCGGCACCCTCAGCGAACTGGTGGAATACGCAGAAGGGACAGCCGGACCAGTTGAAGACTGATCCGCAGAGGATTTGCATGCTATGAATGTATTGATGGAGTGGGCCCTGGACGTCTTCGGACGTTTCGGCGCCGCTGGTCTGTTCGTCGTAGGGTTTGCGGAGTCGAGCTTCTTCCCTGTTCCGCCCGATGTAGTGCTCCTGCCCATGTGCATGGCGCATCCCCGGGCAGCGGTGTGGTATGCGGTCGTCGCTACCGTCTCATCTGTGCTCGGAGCTGGGTTCGGGTATCTAGTAGGGGCACGCGGCGGTAGGCCTATTCTGCTCAGATTCACCGACGATCGAGGCCTGCGCACAGTGCAGAGGCTATTCGATAAGTACGGCGGCTGGGCCGTGGGCATAGCAGCGTTCACTCCTATTCCCTACAAGGTGTTCACCATCGCCTCGGGAATCTTCCGCGTGCGACTCACTCCTTTCTTGACAGCATCAGTCATCGGGCGAGGCGGTCGCTTCTTCCTCGAAGCAGCCTTGGTGATGAGATACGGGAAAGCTTTCAGAGAGGTAATCGGACCCAGGTTCGAAATCATCACCCTACTGGGCGGACTGGCGGCAGTCGCTGCGGCGATTGCGCTCGGACGAGCGCAGGGTGGGACCGGCCGAGCAGCCCAGGCGGCGGCCACAGCGTCGGCCAGGGCGATGGCCAGAGTGAGGTACCCGGGCACGATAGTACGACTGGACCGGCGCCAACAAAGGCTCCTTGTGGAGTGGTTCATCTACCTTCTGGCAGGCTTCATCTTCCTGCTGATATTCCTGGAGAAGCTCGCGGAACTTGGCGGTGCTCGCTGACATTTCGCCTCCCTCCTCATCGGCACCTCACAGTATCTTTTTGGGGAATTTACCGTTGGTAAGGCATCAGATATAATAAGTTCCATGTCCATGCCGATAATAGTGATGGTGCGTCCAGTTATTCGTCTTTTGGGGGGGCGTGCACAAGATGAAGAAATGGATCATGAACCTTGGACTGAGATGGAAGTTCCTCATGATTTTCGTCATATTTGCCGGCGTGATGGGAAGCACGGGGTGGATGTCGGTGAGAACGGTCAATTCACTCACTTCAGGCATTGATGTGGTGACCCGCAGATACATTCTACAGTTGGAGAACGCCCTCAAGGCGCAGACGGCAGCGGTCAGCGTTGGAAACTATATGGCTAGGCTCGTTACGGCAGAAGACTACGATGCGTTATCGGATTGCGAAGGCCGGATAGAGGCAGCCAAGCAAGCGTATGAGAAGAGCATGAGCATGGTGAAGGGCGTTCTAAGCACTCAACGTGGACACCAGGTCTACGCTGAGCTGTACACCAAATGGCAAGAATTCGGCGAGGCGACAGATCAAATTGCGTCTCTTGTGAAGCGAGGGGCATCGGACCAGGCTATATTCCACATGAACAGTGCGTATGCAGCCATCGCCGACGAACTGACGAGCCTCCTCGATCAGCTTGTTGTTTACGTCGAACAAGAAACAGACAGCACTGTCACGGGAATCCAAGCAAGCGCCGTTCGTAACCTGCGCCGCGTTGTAGGGGCTATGGCAATTGGCGCGCTCATGGGTTTGGCCATCGGGCTTCCCGCCGGGCGCTCTGTTGCGGTGCCTGCCAGAGAACTAGCGATGCTTGCGCCTCGAGTCGCTGCAGGAGATCTGACCGTCGATGTGCATTCAGAGGCTGCAGACGAGATGGGAGTGCTGGCACGGGCATTCGGCGATATGATCATCAACCTGCGTAACATCGTTTCCGATTCCTCCTCGATGGCCCGAGATGTTGCGGCGGCCAGCGAGGAACTCTCCTCAGGCTCGGAGGAAACGGCAGCGTCGATTCAGGAAGTGGGCAGAACAGTTCAGCAAGTAGCTCACCAAGCCGAGGAGCAGTCGGTATCGGCCAACGAAACCGCGACATCTGCAGCTGAGCTCAAGAGGGCAGTCGGACGTGTGTCTCGGGGCGCGGTGGCTCAAGCCGATGCCATCAAGCAGACATCCGAAGCCTATGATGACATGGGCCAGTCTTTTGATAGATCGTTGGTCCTCATGAATGATGTCCGCTCTGCCATTAGGCGCAATTCCGATGCCGCTGTCGAAGGGCGCAAAGCAGTAGACGAAATGGCAGCAAGGATCGGCGAGATCAACTGCAAGACACTCGCGGCATCGGAGAGGATTGCGGAGCTTGAGAAGTATTCATATGAAATCGGACGAATCGTGGACATGATAGAAGACATCGCAGACCAGACCAATCTCTTGGCCCTGAACGCCGCCATTGAGGCGGCAAGAGCGGGCGAGCATGGTCGCGGGTTTGCGGTCGTCGCCGAGGAGGTCCGAAAACTCGCAGAAGGGTCTGCCAGAGAGACAAAGGCCATCGCTGGCCTTATCAAGCAGGTCAGACAGGCGACTGAAGAGGCCGTTGCCATGATGAAATCCCAGGAGCAGGAGGTTGCAAAGGGGAATCGTGCGGCGGGAGAAGCGGGCAGAACGCTTGGCGACATACTCGATGCTGCCGGGGATTCTGTCTCTGCAGTTGATGAGCTCTTGACGGAGATTGAGCGGTTCAGGGTATCTGCAAGACAGGTGGAAGCGAGCATGAAGGAGATACTTGAGATAGCCCAGGCGAACACTGCTGATGCTCAGAACATGGCGATCTACGTAGGCAAGGTGGAGGAAGCGATCGAGACCATGGCTGCGGCTGCTGAGGAAAGCGCAGCCTCAGTGGAGGAGGTCTCCGCATCAACAGAGCAGATAAGCACTGCAATGCAGCAGGTAGCGTCCTCCGCTCAGGCTCTCGCTGAAATGTCTGTTCACCTGCAGGAGCTTGTTGCCAAGTTCCAAGTGTAGCTCAGCACGCGCGAGAAGCGCGGAACAGCAAAACCCGCCGAAATCGGCGGGTTGAATTCTGGCTCCCCGAGCAGGATTCGAACCTGCGACCCACCGGTTAACAGCCGGTTGCTCTACCGCTGAGCTATCGAGGAGCGCCTGATAGAATCAAGATATCAGGGGTCGAAGGCTCTGTCAAGCCCGATTTCGCTGGAGAAGCGCCCGCACCTGCTCACGCCGCCGCCACAGCGCACACCCTCCCGATGTATCACCGAACTGGTCACGGTCTGCACGGATCGCTTCAAGCAGCGGGGACTTTAGCGCGTCTCGGAGAGATACTCCGCAGACGCTGGAATCGGAATACGGAGCGAAAGGGCATGGCTCGACATCTCCCCGCGCGCTGATGTGAACGAACCCTCTGCCGGCGGCGAGGCAACCACCTGTGGCCTCTTCGTCGCCTGGAAACGCTACGTAGAGCGCCGGCGTGGAAGACCTGAGGGCCCCCACACGGCACGCCAGCTCAGCCCGCTGGTCTTGTGTCAACTCCCAGCTGTCCGTACCCGGCTGCACTGGGACGTACTCCACGAAAAAGAACAACCGGCAGCCGAGCCCGATCATCTCCGCGATAAACCGCTCATCAGTCAGCGCATCTAGAGTGTCGCTCCTGACCGTAAACGAAGACCCGAAGAACACCCTTGCACGGCGCAGTGCTTGAGCCGCGCCGCGCACACGACTCCAGACCCCGGCTCCCCGACGGTCGTCGGTTATCTCCTGATTGCCCTCGAGACTCAAGACAGGGATTACATTCCTCTGCCTGCGCATTCGAGTCGCCAGATCATCGTCTATCAGCAGCCCGTTGGTGAAAACGGGGAAGAGTATGTCGGGATAGTCTGACGCAATGTCCAGCAGACCAGGCCTTGTGAGAGGTTCGCCCCCAGCTAGGAGCGCGACAGAGATGCCGAGCTCGCTGGCGTTGTCGAGCACCGCCCTGAGCGTGGCATCGTCCATGTCGCGACCTGCGATGCCGGTCGCGCCAACTGTGCCGGATGTGCCGGATGCGCCGGCTGTGCCAGCTGCGCCGCCTGCGCGCACTCTGGCATTGCCTCCCTCGCCTGACACCCCAAGCGCCCCGGGCCCTGGCCCCGGCCCCGGCCCCGCCGTCGAATCGTGGTGCTGAGCTCGGGCATAGCAGCCCTTGCAGTTCAAGTTGCACTCTGAAGTCACGCTGATGATGAGCAGCGGCGGCACATGAGTGCCCTGCTCCTCCCAGCGTTCTCGCGTCTTGGCCGCCCTACGCTGAGAGGCCGCCGTTCGGGCAATGAACCCGGTCTGAGCAGGGTCGGACATGCAAATCCGCGCCGCAGTATTCAGAAGGTCCATGAGTCCCTGATTGTACACGCGTATCCCCTGATCATGTTGGGTCGAGGTCAACGCCGTCACCTCCGCAGTTCCCCTCCACAGTTCCGGTATTACAGGAATATCAGTGTCGGGTTCGCCTGTCAAGGGCCACATGGCCACTGAGGAACTGAACGTGGCTGGGAATCGATAGGGTGAGCGGCTGGGAGGTGTACATGGAGCCCAGGCTGGCTGCGTAAGGAGGGATTTCTGGTTGTGAAAAGGTGTGAATGGGGGGTGCCGACGAACGGAGGGGAACTTGTCAAAGCCTCTCGTTTCCCCGGGTTCAAGAAGCATGCTGCGGGTCTATTTGATGCCGCCGAAGGGGCTTACGAATCTTGCTCCTCCTGTTGCTCTCCCGATATTAGGCTGAGCGCCTCTTCAACCGACATGCCTTGCGCCACCAGCTCGCCCACTCGTCTGGCCACTTTCAAGCTCGATAGATCAACCCATCGTTTGTAGCTCATGGTTGCGTAGATTAACCTGCCGGGCACGATGACCACCGCGCCGTGGCCAAGCAAGTAGCTCTTTTGCCCTTGCCTTTCCATCTCGCTTCTGAGCTTCTCCGCGTCCTTCGGCTTCTGTTCCTCATAGATTCTACCTGCGTTCAAACACATCGCAGACATGCATATCTGCGCGAATATCGCCCTCAGTTTCCTGCCGATTGGCCTGCGTACGTTCCACTTCTGGCTCAGCTCCCTGTTGCACCTGTTCTCAATGTTCCATCGCAGGTCATAGTAGTCTGCGATTTGGGCGGGTTTCTCCGACACGTCCAAGGTAGTGAGGAAAACGATGCCGCTGACCTCGCCGGTTTCTTCATTGACCTCACGAACGCATACGGCGTTCAGATTTAGGGATATCTTTCCCGTCTCATCCCGCGCCTCAATGCCCTCGATGGCCTTGATGTGTCTGACATATCGAAGCTCCTTCCCCTGGTTGTTGACCTTCTTTATGTGCCGGACAAGCGGCCTTTTCTCTCCGTCGAACCGGGCTAAGGCCCA
>ENA-UOOH01000997-UOOH01000997.1-fermentation-metagenome-genome-assembly--contig:-NODE-997-length-29117-cov-66.095176_pt1 | contig 29117 bp, 26 predicted proteins | sample MGYA00245778_ERZ724025 | MGnify/ENA primary metagenome ERZ724025 (study PRJEB28704, sample SAMN03018313) | fermentation metagenome | biome: anthropogenic terrestrial biome; feature: soil; material... | reverse complement strand
GGGGGAGGAGCGCGAAGCGCGGGCGGGGTGGGGGGGACGAAGGGGAGCGCTCCGTGGGGGAGGGGACGAAGGCCTGATATGGTCTGTTATTTTGGAATCGATACACTAGGAACCTTCGGTCCGGGTGTCGTAGTCCTCGTTTAAGATATGCTCCTTGACCACCGTCCCCTCCGGGATGATGACCTCCGGCCAGAGCCGGGTTCCGGAATGGACGACCACACCACTCTTCAGCACTACATGCGGCCCGATGACCGTGTCGTGCTCGATGTTGCACCCGCTGCCAATGAACGTGTCGTTGTCGATGATGCTCCCGCTGATGGTGCTGTCCCTGCCGATCACCACCCGGTTGTAGATGGACGACGAGAAGATCTTGGCGCTGTTCTTGATGATGCACCCTTCGCCTATGCTGGTATACGGCCCGACAACCACGTTCTCCTCAATGATCGTCCCGGCACCGATGGAGACCGGCCCGATCACCCGGGAGTTCGCCGCAACCGAGACGCAACTTCCTATCTGGGCGGGGCCCATGATGCGGGCGCCCTTGATATAGAGGTCGCCGGATATGTTGGTGAACCCGATATCCTGCAGTTTCCACCGTTCCGCCTCGCGGAGCGACCGGGGGCTCCCGACGTCGGACCAGTTGCCGCGGGCAAGCCAGGCTTTCAGGACGTGGCCCTCCCCCATGAGTTTGGGGAAGAGGTTCCGGGCGAAATCGAACTTCTCACCGGCCGGGATATGGTCGAATATCTCAGGGTCGCAGACGTACATACCAGTGCTTGCGAGGTTTGAGAAGATCTCTCCCGGGCTTGGCTTCTCCTTGAACCGCTTGATCTGGTAGTTCGCGTCGATCTCGGCGATACCGTACTCGGTGGGGTCGTCGATGCTGATCAGCCCGATGGTGGTGATCGAGTCGTTGGTGAGGTGCTCGCGGTAGAACTCGAGCAGATTCAGGTCCACCACGTGGTCGCCGCCGACGACGAGGAACGGCTGCTCCTCGAGGTATTTCTGGGCGTTCTTGACGCTCCCCGCCGTCCCGAGTTTTGTCTGTTCGTGGACATAGGTGACGTTGACCCCGAAGAGCGACCCGTCCCCGAGCGCCTCCTCGATCGCGTCGCTCATGTAGCCGAGCGTTATGACCACGTCGTTGAACCCGAGGTTGGAGAGGTGTGAGACCAGGTGCTGGATCGAGGGTTTGTTGACGATCGGAATACAGGGCTTGGGGCGCCCGAATGTGAGGGGGCGGAGCCGTGTGCCCTCCCCTCCGCACATTATGCACACCTTCATGACACTCCGTTGTATGCGTATCGATTTAACCCTTGGGATGGCCCGGGGCCCGGGTTCCCGAACCTTTATCCTGCGTTGCAGAGAGAGTCTTCAGGGATGACAGCGTTCGAATGTACGCTCTGCGGGAAGTGCTGCATGCACGCGGGCGGCGAACTCATCGAGGTCGAGAAGAGGCTCACGAGCCGGGACTATCTCTGCAGGCAGAAGATCGTCGGCGGCACGTTCCGCGCCCGGGTCGAGGAGCGGTTCATCGATACCTTCGGGGATTCATCCGAGAACGATCGCCACCCGTCCTGGTGCCCGTTCCTGCGGGGCCTCCCGGGGGAGAAAGGAAAGTATGTCTGCACCGTCCATGACAGCCGCCCGCTGGTCTGCCGGTCCTACCTATGCTGTGCCATGCGGATATTTACCGGAGACGGACAGGAGGTCGGGAAGGTGAAAGGGAGGAGGAGTCTCGTCACCGAGGATGCCGCCCTGCGCCGATGCTGGGATGAATCGGTTGCACCGCTCAAAACCGAGAACGACGCCGCCTGGCAGAGCGAGGTCGCCGCGGTCCTCGGCCGTGCAGGCTACCGGGTCGATGCCTATGAATGACCCCGGCCCCCGGCACCTTGCGGTCGTCCGGGGCCGGGTACAGTGCACGCTCGATGAGACAATCCCCGTCGACCGGTGCAGGCTCTGTGTCCACTCTGCCCGTGTCGTAGTCGGCGGAAGAGAACTGCCGTCACCGGCACGGGCCTACTGCAGCCGGTGCCGGGATACGCCCAACATCGATATGGCGAAGGTCGAGGAGGTCATCTGTGACGACACCCGGGGGGAGGGGTTTCGGAGCATCACGAGTATCATCAGTTAGCGGTTACTTCCGCCAGAACTCCCAGGGATGTTTTGTCTGGAACGGAACACCCTTCGCCTCGTTATTCCAGTCGGTCTCTATCGTATGGTGGACCAGCCGGACCTCGTTGCGGAGTTCGGTAAGGACCGCTTTGACGTCTTCGAGCTCGCGCAGGAGCCGGTTCAACTCTTCAAACGAGCGCTGCTGCCGTACCGTTACCGTCCCGCCGTCCTTGCGGCAGGCAAGACCGGCCTCGATCAACTCTAAGATAGCCTCGTTCCGGTCGAACGCGTGATCCCTGGCAAACTGATCGATCTGCTCCATCAGGTCAGGATCGAGCGCAAACGAACATCTCATCACCATAGATCATCAACATCTCCAGGAGATCATGTTCTGGTCTCTCTGCTGATTATAGTGCCTGACGCAATCGTTTTTGCGGAGACACAGGCATCTCATGAATTGTGCCTTCGACCATATAGTGTCTGCCGGTCGTTAACGCTCCCCGCCGGCTCACAGCCCGACATGGACTCCTTCCGGCGGCCGACAGCATCCTCTCCATGCAACCATCTACTATCCGGCAAAAAAAGAGACCCGGGTTCTCGGGAAAATAGCCCGGGGGTCAACTAATATTTTCCATATTGTATCCTTTCTTGGCGAGCAGGTCTTTCACTCGCTCGCGATGATTGCCCTGCAGCTCGATCGAGGAGTCCTTGACCGTGCCGCCACAGGCAAGCTTCCCTTTCAGGAACTTTGAGAGGTCTTCGAGATCGATGTCGTACGGGTCGAGACCCTCGATGACCGTGACTTCTTTCCCATAGCGTCGCCTATTTATCTTTACGCTGATTCTCTGCTGTTCCTTTGCAACTTCTTCACAGATACATAATTCCTTTGGCAGTCCGCAAGTCGGACATATCCCACCGTTCATTGCATGTACCTTTCAGCTCTCGTTATATATTATTTGGCATGGTCATCCATTGATAACACAGACGTCGCATCCTCGCGAGAGTACCTGGTCCGGCCGGCTCCGGTAGCGGTAGACCGTGATGCCCTTGCACCCGAGGTCGTGGGCGAGAGAGAAGACATGGGCGATATCATCGACGGTTGCGGTTTTGGGGAGGTTTACCGTCTTTGAGACGGCGTTGTCCACATGCTTCTGGAACGCGGCCTGCATCCGCACATGGTGCTCCGGTGCGATCTCGATAGCCGTCCTGAAGAGGTCCCGGGTATGGGCCTCGAGGGGGAGACCTTCAACCGTCCCGTGGCGCCGTACGTGCTCCGCCACGTCCCTCCCGCCGGCGGTCTCCGGCAGGAACTCACCGACGAGGTCGCTCACGATGCTGACCGGCTGCCCGTCGATCGTTCGGCTGTAGGCAAAGGAGAAGACCGGTTCGATACCGCTTGTCGTAGAGGCGATGAGATGGAGCGATCCCGTGGGAGCGATGGTGGTGACGGTGGCGTTACGCATATCCCCTGAGTAGACGGATCCTCCAATCGCCGGAAACGATCCCTTCTCCACCCCGAGTTCCCCTGAACGCTCCCGGGCCACAGCCTCGATGCTCCCCATCAGTCTCCCGGCAAACCGGAGGGCCTCCTCCGATTCATATGGTATCCCGAGGCGTATAAGCGCCTCCGCAAAACCCATGACCCCGAGACCGATCTTCCGGGTGGCGAGTGTCTGATCCCGGATCTCGGGGAGGGGGAACCGGTTGACGTCGATGACCGCGTCGAGGAAGTCGACGCCGCACCGGACAACAGAATCGAGCAGATCCTCGTCGAGGTCGTGCTTCCGTATGCACCGGGCGAGGTTGACGCTTCCTAAGTTGCAGCTCTCGTAGGGGTAGAGCGGCTGCTCGCCGCAGGGGTTGGTCGCCTCGATGAGCCCGAGGCCCGGCGTGGTGTTTTGCCGGTTGATCTCGTCGAGGAAGAGCATCCCCGGCTCGCCGGACGCCCGGGCGGACGTGGCGATCAGCCGCCAGAGTGACCGGGGGTCAATGCTCTTCCAGACGCTGCCGTCGCGGGGGTTGATGAGGTCGTATTCCTCTCCCGTCGCGAGACACCGGAGGAACCGGGCGTCGATGCCGACAGAGATGTTGAAGTTCGGAAGTCCCCCTGCCTGCTTGCAGGTGACGAACTCCTCGATGTCGGGGTGGGAGACCGCGAGCACCCCCATGTTTGCCCCCCGCCGCCGGCCGCCCTGCCTGACCGCCCCGGTTGCCGCATCAAAGACCCGCATGAACGAGACCGGCCCGCTTGCGACGCCCGCGGCCCCGTCGACGATATCTCCGCGCGGCCGGAGGCGGCCAAACGAGAACCCGGTTCCTCCCCCTGACCGGTGGATGAGCGCCATATGGGTGAGGCTTGCAAAGATCCCTTCAAGGGTATCCTCGACGGGGAGGACAAAGCAGGCCGAGAGCTGCCCGGTGGGGGTGCCTGCGTTCATAAGGGTCGGGGAGTTCGGGAGGAAGAGGAGGCCGGAGAGGAGCGAGAAGAATTCTCGGGACTTTGTCTGGCCGCCCACGGCGTCGGCGACCCGGGAGAAGAGGTCGTGCGGCGTCTCGCCGGCGAGGAGATAGCGGTGTTCCAGGAGGAGGCGGGCTGCAGGGGAGAACTCCATACAGCACTCCATGGAACCCCGCCCTTAATAACCCGTCGTGCCCAATTCTCCTGCCAGCAATGTCTCTTATCGTGCTCGGAACCGCATCCCACGTAGGGAAGAGCGTGACGGTAGCGGCGCTCTGCCGTGCGCTCTACCGGCGCGGGATCTCGGTTGCACCGTTCAAGTCCCAGAACATGAGCCTCAACTCCTACGTCACGGCCGACGGGAGTGAGATCGGGATTGCCCAGGCCGTGCAGGCCTTCGCTGCCGGGATCGAGCCTCGCGCCGATATGAACCCGGTTCTTCTCAAACCGAAGGGAGAAGCGGTCTCGCAGGTGGTGCTGCTCGGACAGCCGTATAAGGATGTGCAGATCCGCGACTACTACGCCGAGACGGATATGCTTCTCGAGGAGGCTGTAGAGGCGTTTGAGCGGTTGCGGAGACGCTTTGGGCACGTGGTGGTGGAGGGGGCCGGAGGGGCGGCAGAGGTGAACCTCTACGACCGCGATATAGCAAACATACGGCTCGCCCGGCGCCTCGCACTTCCGATCGTCCTTGTCGCCGACATCGAACGCGGGGGAGTCTTCGCCCAGGTCTATGGGACGCTCGCCCTCCTCCCGGAGGATATCCGGCCCCTCGTCGTCGGGGTCATCATCAACAAATTCCGGGGCGATGCCGGCCTCTTTGCATCAGGCGTTACAAAACTCGAGGAGCTCACGGGTGTCCGGGTGCTCGGGGTGGTGCCGTATACGGAGATCCGCCTGCCGAGCGAGGACTCGCTCTCGCTCGGGGACAAGGGGCAACAGGCGGCCGGGCGACCGGTCAGGATCGCCGTCGTTCGCCTTCCCCGGATCGCGAACTTCACCGACTTCGAGGTCCTTGAACAGCACGCCTCGGTGGACTACGTCCCGCCCGGGACGCCGCTTGCGGGCTACGACTGCATCATCCTCCCGGGGACAAAGAACACCGTGGAGGACCTCGCCGTGCTCAACCGTGCCGGGACGGGGGAAGAACTCCGACTCGCCCGGGAACGGGGCGTCCCGATCATCGGGATCTGCGGGGGCTACCAGATGCTTGGTCGCTGCATCATCGATACCGGGATCGAGTCGGGAACCCCCGGCGAGCATCCGGGGTTCGGGCTCCTCGATGTTACCACCGCCTTCTCGGGCTACCACAAGACGACGGTGCAGGTCCGGCGCCGGGCATCTGCGCTCGGCCCTATCCTCTCCCGGATGGGGGAGGTGGCCGGCTACGAGATCCACATGGGCGAGACTGAGCAAGGGAGCACGCCCGAGGCGTTCGCCGGTGAAGGGGCCGCAACCCCCGACGGCCTGGTCTTCGGGACTTACATGCACGGTCTCTTCCAGAATCCCGGTGCCGTAAACGCCCTCCTCGCCCACCTCTCGGAGCGGCGGGGCGTGCCGTTCGAGCCGATGGCGGCGGCCGGCGACACCGCTGCCTACGACGACCTGGCCCGACACTTCGAGGAGCATGTGGATATGGATGTTATCATGACTTATTTTCAGGATGCGACGGGCCGAAGAGCCGGAGCATGAGAAAACCGAAGGGTTTCGAGAACCCCGACCCGGCGGGTGTAGAGCGGACGAGGTGAGGGGGCACTCCGCACCTTCGGTGTTCGAGCTCCGGATAGATCATCCGCCGCACAGTGTACCCGACGGTGCTCGAACGCCGCTCCCCCAGGACCTCCGGTCTTCTCGAACTACTGTCCCAGGTGCAACGGTTCCAAATTATCGGACTCTGGTGAACCCCTGTTCTGGTTCTGGTGCTCGCCCCTCCTCCCGATGGGACTGGTGCCGGATCCGGATCTTCCCGGGTTCACCCCGGGCACGGGACCGTGGCGATAGCCTCGGGAAACGCCGTGCCCGGGCGTGCCCCGGGATTGAGATCTTCCGGAATGAACAGGTGGGCTATCATCAGTAACATCCAATCGGTACTCTCTTCCTTTGAGGGTACTGGTTATTGAGAATCGTTGCACCAGGGACAGTCGTTCTCCGGAGCGTCGTAAAAAGAAAAAACCCGTCCCGATCTCTCAGATAAAGAACCGGAACGCTATCCAGGCGATCAGCACCATGACGGCAGCGTACTTCAGCCCCGCGAGCACCCGCCCTTCGCCCATAACGCCTGCCGCAAGCCCGGAGAAGAATCCCTGGATCAGTGCGGAGTGGCAGAAGAGCCGGTTGTAGAGGAAGAGGTCCACGGTGCCTATGAACGCCTGGCTCGAGCCTGATGCCGCGACCGCCTCGCCCGCCTCCGCCATGGTAGTGAGGAAGGTGCTCGAGAGCACCCCGATGACGAAGAGGAAGACGAAGAACGACATGACGATGATGACCATGTAGATCATCATACCGTTCTTCCGCTCCGACTTCAGGTTAAAGAACTCGTAGGCATCGTGCGCCGCCGCCCGGAGCACCTCGCTCACGTCGCCGCCGGCGGAACTCGCATGGGCGATCAGGTCGACGCTCCGCTCGGCGAGCGGGGTGTTGACGACCTTTCCGAACCGGCGGATGGCCTCCACGAACGGGACGCCCCAGGACATCTCGGTATCGAGCTTGCGGATATGCGGCGTGAGCGCCCCATACTCGCCCTCCGAGACGATATGGATGGCGTGCGGGAGCGTCATGCCCGAATCGTTCATCCCGGCCACGTCCCGGAAGAAGTTCGGGAGAGACGCTTCGATGCTCGATACACGCAGCCCTTCCTTGAGATCGAGGGCCGCGAGCGGCACGATGGCGATGAGGAGCGAGAAGACAAATATATCGTCGATCATCGTCGTCGTGAAGAGGACGCCGAAGCCGTACGAGAGCACCAGACTTGCAAACCCGCCGATGAGAAGGAGGAGCGCCACCGGGACGGAGATGAAGAGAACGGTGGCGGGCTCCGCTATCATCACCTGGAGCGGGTGCTTGAGGAACCGGTAAAACCCTTCCTGATATTTCCGCCAGTTCTCGATTCTGCCGAAGATCTCGTGCTCCTGCTCCTCGAACGCGTCGGCCGCCGGAGTGCTCTCCGCCGCGCCGCGGTCCGGGGACCGGTTCAAAAAATCGTCGAATATTTCTCTGAATCCCATATCACACCTCCGGGGTCATGGAACTGATCAGTATGACGAACATCATGCTCCCAAACGGCACGATCAGGTAGATGATGATGTAGAGGAAGAACGGGTTCGAGTCGCCGGATATGAGCGTCATGATCGACTGCAGGATGATCAGGAAGAGCATGCCGGCGACCATCGCGGTGACGTACGACTCCGCAATCAGCCCGAGCGTCTCCAGGAACGACTTCTGCTGCTGGTTGTTCTCGAGCGTATACTGGTGAGCCTTGGCACGGAAGTACTCCGTGAGATTGCTCCCGCTGGATATGCTTGCAATGGCTCCCTGCATGAACTCCCGCATCCGCTCGCTCGGCGTCGCCTGCGAGACTGCCCGCAGGGCGTCAAGGAGATCCTTCCCGAAGAAATCAGTCTCCCGGGCAACGTAACGTGCCTCGACGGCACTCTCGCCATAGATTTTGCTCTGGCCGAGCAGCCGGAAGACCTCGTCGGGGGTGATCCCTGCCGAAGACATGGCGGTGACGTAGTTGATCGCGTACGGCAGGGTGGCATCGATGTTCCGGCGGCGTTCCCCGGCCCGTATGCCGGGGTAGAGGAGAAAGATCAGGTATGATATGCCTCCGAAGATCAGGAGCGAGAGGGCCGTGATGATGACGGTGCCAAGCAGGAGTTTGTAGTCGTTCAACGCGTAGAAGATCTCCGGGACCGCACCATGATAGGAGATCATCTCAGGGACCCGCAGGAGGTAGGTCAGAAGCCCGATGACCACGGCGGCGATGAGTCCCACGACGACCGAGGATACGTAGGCGGTCGCAAGGTAGGCTTCAAACGGCGTATTCATCCGGGCCCCCATCAGGTCGTTCCTGAGGCTGATGAACTCTCCCCGCTTCTCCTTTAAGTCGCGACCGATCAGGTTGAAGCAGAACCGTTCATACCCATTCATGCTGAACCACTCTCCCCGTAGAGGTCGGAGCGCACCCGCTGGATGACCGTCTCCGGGTCCCGGAAGTAGGATACCAGGATCTTGCTCACGTCACGGAAGTGGCGAATCTTCTTGATACGCATCCATTCGAGCACCTCCTGCCGCCGTTTCAGTTCTTCGCGCATCCGTTCCTCGCTCCACCCCCGGTCCTCCATGATCTGCTCGAGGATGTAGGATTTGCCCGAGTAACGAATCTCATCAGTCGCCGGATGCCACCGGAAGACCTCGTTCGTGATCAACTCGTTCGTCCGGGGGTCGATATCCAGGATCTCGATGAGCTGCTTGTTCCGCCGGATCCGCTGGCCCCCTACCCGGGCCTGCACCTGGATGGACATCAGGGAGAGCGCAGAGAGCATGTTTCTCGGCACGTCGATCGGCGGGTTCTCCAGACGGTGGACGGCGCTCGCCACCGAGTCGGCGTGCATCGTCGCATAGGTGACGTGCCCGGTGCTCATCGCCTGGAAGAGGGTCAGGGCCTCGCGGCCACGGACCTCGCCGACCAGGATATACTCCGGGCGCTGCCGGAGGGCGGCACGCAGAAGTTCATACATATCTATCTCGCCTCGCCCGTCCTGCGAGAACGAGTCCCGGGTGATGCTCGGGATCCAGTTCGGGTGGGGGAGTTTTAGTTCACGGGTATCCTCGAGGGTGACAATCTTTGCGAGCGGCGGTATAAACAACGATATGGCATTTAAGGTCGTGGTCTTCCCGGACGCCGTCCCGCCAGCAAATATGCAGGACTTGGCGTTCTCGACCGCAAGCCAGATGAAAGCGATACCGAGCGGCGAGAAGGTGTGCCACTCAATGAGGTCTGTGGGCGTGATTGGCTCCTCACGGAACTTCCGTATCGTGAACGTCGAGCCGTGAGCGGTCACCTCTGCCCCGAGCGTCATCTGGATACGCGACCCGTCGCTCATCGTGGCATCCAGCATCGGTTCGGCGATAGATATGTACTTTCCGGCCCGTTGCGCGAGTTTCGTGACGAACGAGTCAAGCTCCGCAGCGTCGTGGTAGACCAGGCTCGTCTTCATCGACTCGTAGGTCGTGTGGTAGACGAATATGGGGCTGTTCACACCGTCGCAGGATATATCCTCGATGTACTTGTCGTGCATCACCGGGTCGATCAGCCCGTCGCCGAGGAACTCCTTCTCCACGTGATAGAGGATCTTCTCCCGCCCGGGCGGCGATAGCCGGATCCCGTAATCGGCTATGATCGTGTTGGCTGAATCCCGGAGCGCCTTCCTTGCCGCCTCGCGGGTGATCTCGCGGGCGGTGATGTCGAGCGTCTCAAAGAGGCGCTCTTTGATCTCCCCAAAGAGTTCCTGCTCTCCGAGCGTGAGCATGGGCTCGAGGACATTATAGGTGTACTCGTGCGTCGTGCCGTCGTAGGTCACCCGGACGTAAGCATACGGTTCGTTCACCGGGTAGAGCTCGATCTCCTCCAGTCCCGGCGATGGCCGCATAGAGAGATCAACGAGCGGCCCATGGAGCGTGGGGTTGTACTCCTCGATCACCTCTTCGGCTTTCGGGTGGAACATTTTGAGGAACCCGAACCGGGACTGCGTGCTCTCTTCAGCCGGGACCGCTGCCTGTGCCGCGGCTGCGGCGAGTGTGGTGGAGGAGTAGGCCCTGGCAAAGAGGTCATCGAACTCCGATACGACCCGGGCGTTATCGACAAAGTCGAAATGGTGCTCACCACGGCTGATGCTCAGTTCTTCGACTGCAAATGTCGCACTCTTCGGGAGGATCAGGTCCGCCAGATTCCCGAGCTCCTCGACCGATACCACGCCGGCGTCCAGGTCTTCGTCCGGTTCGGGCTCATCGGCACCGGGCACGCCGGCCTCCCTCCACCCCTTCATCCGGTCGAGGAGACCAGGGTGATCGTTGGGTCCCGGCAGCGAAGCCGAGATCTCCGGCTCTGCCACGATATCCTCCGCCGCCACTGGCGGGGAGGGTGCGACCTCTCCGTCCATCCTGTGCTGCTCAATCCGGTCGAGGAAGGCCCTGACCGAATCCTCGCCGTCGGCTGCGCTCCGGCCCCGGGTGTTCCCGGGCCGGACCACCGAATTGATGAGCGAACGGATGCCCGTCCTCTTCGGCGCCGGCACGGGATCGGCCCCCGGTTGCTCGTCATCTCCGCCGGATCCAGTTCCGGCGAACTCCAGAGCAGCCTCTTCCTGCACCTCCCCTCCATCGGGCCGGGACGCTGGTGCGGGATCATCAGGCCCCGTCATGACGTCCCCGTTGCCGGTCCCCGGTTTCCCGGATTGCGTGAGAAGATTCCTGACCGCTGCTATTAGTTCACGTTCTTCGTCCTCATTTGCTCTCATCCTCTGTGCCCCCAATATCAACACACGTTTCTACCTGAGGATCATGGAATTCAATGATGCACCGTGTCCGCTCTCCGGTCCGGTCCGAGACTACGCACATATAGCGCCCGTTCAGCAGGCGAAAACAGACCCTTCCTCCAGAATCCGTCACATCGCTCGTGATGACAAGTTTTCCTTTCCGGATCGAGACGTGGGCTCCGATGAGGGGAGCCCGGCTGTCGCGCACGGTCAGGCAGAGCACCCCTACCCGCTGCCGGTTAGGAGTGCCGATGGTCGGGATATCGAGGCGGCCGTTCTTCTTCAGGTGACTCTTCTCAAAGACCCTGCACCGCGATACCAGTGCACCGGCGATTGACGGCATCACATGATAGAGTTCAAAAGCCTCCTCTCCGGTCAGGTGCAGGACCGCCGTGTCACCAAAGAGCGTCCCCTTCTCATCGACAAATATGGCGCCGTCCGGTTCGCCCCCAAAGAGAACCAGGAAAAACGTGTGCGTCTTTGTTTTCGAGACCCCCATTCCGGTCAGGGAATGATCGGTACTGTAGTGCAGCAACTCATCAAGAGTAAAGCACCCCTCGTACGTCGACTTACGAAGGATCTCGTCCATAAGGTCGTTTACGTCCATGCACATCTTCAGGTATGGTATTCAATGATTTTTATGCTAGAAAGGGGATTTTGCCCCTACCACAATATACCACATCAGTATGCTATTATTAATACCTTGTGATAGCCCGATCTTGATTCCGGCGGATATCCGGATGAAAGTGCCGGATCCAGGAACCTGGATGAGGCTGTTTGCAGGCGAAAATCTCCAGAGAGCCCCACGTTGGGGGGAGAGCCGCGACCGGGAGAGCGGGGAGCCCAAAACGGTCTGAGCCGGAGGAGAGGGAATAAAGGGTTTTACCCACCCACAAAACAGACCGAAACGGCAGGGATCTCCTGCGGGGAGAGATCGCCAGAAATAAGAGATAAAAGGTGGATAGAATACTGACCCATGATTCTTCCGCCCGTGATAGCTGTCCCGCTCATGATTGCAGCGGGTGCGATTGGGATCACGCTTATGTACGCGTCAATCCAGGACGCGAAGGAGCGGCGGGTGCCCCACAGAACCTGGCGTCCTGCACTCGCGCTCGCGGTCCCGGCGGCCGTCTGGGTATACGGACTGACCCTTCTGGCAGACTGGCGAACAGCGGCGGGCTACCTCATCCTCGTCGCGATATTCTGTGGATTTTTCTACTTTTTCCAGGCTGCAAACCTCTTCGGAGGTGCGGATGCGTATGCCCTCATCATCATCACCGCATGCATACCGTTCTTCCCGATAGAACCTTATTTTGGCACCCCGCCCCTCGGGTTCTTCCCGTTCACTGTGCTAACGAACGCCGTGCTCATCAACATCGCTGCACCGGTAGCAATACTCGCGAGAAACCTGCTCCAGGGGAACCGGGCCCCGCTACCCTGCCTCTTCCTCGGGTTCCCAGTCGACGGGAAGACGATCCAGAACGAGTTCGGCTTTGTCATGGAAGATATCGAGGAAGAGGACGGCAGGCTGGTCAGGCGGTTCGTCGGCTTTACCGAATCGCTTGGGCGCATAGTGCGGGGGGAGCGGCGACTCTACACAAAAGATCTCAGGCTGCACCCCGAAGACTACCAGAGAGAGCTTGCCCTCTACCGGAAGGCCGGCAGGGTCTGGATATCCTACGGCATTCCATTCATTATACCGATCACGGCGGGATTCCTGACGGCACTGTTCATGGGAGATATCCTCTTTGTAATCATGAAGACAATCGCGGGAATGTGAACCAATATGGAGATACAATTTAAAGACGGATTGGTTCCTGTCATCGTGCAGGAGAAGCGGACCCGGGAGGTCCTGATGCTCGCCTACGCGAACGCCGAGGCACTGGAACTCACCCGGACAACCGGGTATGCGCACTACTACAGCAGGAGCAGGCAGAAACTCTGGAAGAAAGGGGAGGAGAGCGGGCATGTCCAGCGTGTCTGCCGGGTGCTCGTCGATTGTGACGCAGATGCAGTCCTCTACGAGGTTGAGCAGACAGGTGCCGCTTGCCATACCGGCCACGCCTCGTGTTTCTACCGAACGGCCGACGGGGTGGAGATCGCTGGATTGGTCTTCGATCCGGAGAAGGTATACGCTAATAAGGGTGAATGACCTCATTACTATGGTGATTTTTTATGAAAATTGTACCCGATACCAGCGTCGTGATAGACGGGCGCATAACATCGCTGATAAAAACAGGCGAATATAAGGGCGCAACAATAATCATACCGGAAGCCGTCGTCGCCGAACTGGAGGCACAGGCGAATCAGGGACGGGAGATAGGGTTTTCCGGTCTGACCGAACTCCAGGAACTCTTCAGGATGTCGGAGGATAATATCATCGAACTCCAGTTCTCCGGAGACCGCCCGAGCCTCGACCAGGTGAAACTCTCCAGCGGAGGCGAGATCGATGCCCTGATCAGGAACGTCGCGATCGTTCATGGTGCCCGGTTCATCACGAGCGATCTCGTGCAGGCTGAGGTGGCAAAGGCGAAAGGGCTCGACGTCACCTACTTAAGGCCGCAGATAGGGAATTTCTCGCCGCTCTCGATCGACCAGTACTTCGATGAGGAGACGATCGCAATCACCCTCAAAGAGCGGGCCCCTCCGATGGCAAAGATCGGGAAACTCCGGGACATCCGCCTGGTCACCCTCCGCGATGCGCCGATGACCGAGTACGAACTCCGGTCCATGGCCCAGGAACTCCTCGAACGAGCAAAGCGCGACCCGGATGGGTTCATCGAGCTCGAAAAGCGGGGGATCACGGTCGTTCAGATCGGGTCGCTCCGGATATCGATCGCCCGGCGACCGTTCTCGGACGGGATGGAGATCACGGCGGTGCGGCCGCTCGTGGACCTCTCGCTCGATGATTACGACATGGCGCCGGAGATCAAGAAGCGGATCCTCGGGAACCGACGCGGCGTCCTGATCGCAGGACCCCCCGGAGCAGGGAAGACCACTCTGGCGCAGAGCCTTGCGACGTTCCTTGCCGACCACGACTTCATCGTCAAGACGATGGAGGCGCCGCGGGATCTCCAGGTGCCCGACCACATCACCCAGTACACAGCGCTTGAGGGCAGCATGGCGAACACCGCCGAGGCTCTCCTGCTCGTCCGGCCCGACTACGTCGTCTTCGATGAGATCCGGAAGAACGAGGACTTCAGCGTCTACGCCGATATGCGCCTCGCCGGTATGGGCATGGTCGGGGTGGTGCATGCCATGGAGGTGCACGACTGCCTCCGGCGTTTCTGCGACCGTGTGGATTACAGCGTCCTGCCGCAGATCATCAACACCATCATATTTGTCGTCCAGGGCGCGATCACGAAGATCTACGACCTTGAACTGACGGTTAAGGCACCGGAGGGCATGCCCGGCGATGCACACGTCCGCCCGGTGATCGTCGTCCGCGAACACTCCCGGCGGGAGCCCGAGATCGAGATCTTCCGCTACGAGGGAGAGACCCTGGTGATGCCGCTCCTCCGGAGCGCCGAGGAGCCACCAGTCGCCGTCCCGGCGGCGCCGGTCATAACCGAAACGGAACCGGAGGAGAATGTCTCCTGGAAGGTTGCCGAGAGGGAGATCCAGCGGGAGATCGGACGGTACACGACCGGGCCGGTCGAGGTCCGCATCATCAGCGACAACAAAGCCGTCGTCTACATCGAGGACAAGGACGTCCCGGCGGCGATCGGGAAGGGCGGCAAGAACGTCTCGGCGATCGTGAACAAACTCGGTATCGGGATCGATATACGGCCAAGAAGCGAGTTCGAGGCGCAAAGACCCGTCGAGGAGGAGATGCAACTTGCCGGGGGTATCCGGATCCGCCTTGATCGAAAGCAGCTGACCATCATCTCCCTGGAGAACAAAGGCAGGATCGTCGACGTCTTCGCCGGGAAAGAGTATCTCTTCACGGCTACGGTGAACGAAGAGGGCGATATTCTCCTCGCGAAGAACAGCACGATCGCCCAGGAGATGATCAAGCGCTACAACGAGGGCGAGACGATCCGGCTGCGGCCGGTATGATGCGGGGTGGAAGAGATGACGGCACCAGTATCTGGAGGCATAGAGTGAGCGGACTAGATATGCGAAGTAACGAACGGGAGTGCATCACCCGGTGGGAGCACGCGTTCGAGGCTGATCCGGCAGAGAAGGAGAAGTACTACCTGACCGTGGCATACCCGTATCCGAGCGGGGCGATGCATGTCGGGCACGGGCGGACCTACATCGTCCCGGACGTCCTCGCCCGGTACCAGCGGATGAAGGGGAAACAGGTCCTCTTCCCGATGGCGTTCCACGTCACCGGCACCCCGGTCATCGGTATATCGAAGAGGATCGCAAACGGCGACAAACAGACGATAGGGCTCTATCGCGACCTCTACCGGGTGCCGCAGGACATCCTTGACCGGTTCATCAACCCGATGGAGATCGTCCGCTACTTCTCGGAGGAGTATCGGCGGGTGATGCAGAAGTGCGGACTCTCGATCGACTGGCGGCGCCGGTTCATCACCGTCGACCCCCCGTACAGCAAGTTCATTGAGTGGCAATACGCGCACCTGCACGAGGATGAACACGTCGTCAAAGGGGCTCACCCGGTCAAGTACTGTCCGCAGTGCGAGAACCCGGTCGGCGATCACGACCTCCTCGAGGGCGACAAGGCCGAGATCATCAGGTTCACCCTGGTGGTCTTCCGGTGGGGCGATGCCCTGGTCCCGTGCGCAACCCTCCGGCCCGAGACGGTCTACGGCGTGACGAACCTCTGGGTGAACCCGGCCACCACCTACGTCCGGGTAACGATCGACGGCAAGGAGTGGATCTTGAGCCCGGAGGCAGCGGCGAAGCTCGCTCTGCAGGATCACGAGGTTCTGGTGACGGAGAAGATCCCGGGAACTGCGCTCATCGACCAGACGGTCTCCCACCCTCTCTCCGGCGAGATCCCTATTCTTCCGGCAACGTTTGTGGACCCGGATATGGGGACCGGTATCGTCATGAGTGTTCCCGCCCACGCACCCTTCGATTACATAGCACTCCGCGACCTGCAGCAGCAGGGGAAGTACACGTCCATCGAGCCGGTCCCGCTCATAGCCGTCGAGGGCTACGGTGAGATCCCGGCAAAGGACGCCGTCGAACGGGCCGGTATCCGCGACCAGAACGACCCGGGGATGGAGGCGCTCACCCAGGAGGTTTACAGCGCCGAGTTCTCCCGCGGAAAGGTCTTCGAGAAGTACGGCGGAAAGCCGGTCCGTGAGGCCCGGGACGATGTGGCAGCGTTGATGATGGAGCGGTACGGCTCCATCCCGATGTATGACTTCGACAACCGCCAGGTGATATGCCGGTGCGGCGGCAGGGTCTTTGTGAAGATCCTCCACGACCAGTGGTTCCTGGAGTACAGCGACCCGTGCTGGAAGGAGCAAGTGAAGACCCAGCTCGAGGAGATGGCGCTTGTCCCGCCCGAGGTCAGGACCGAGTTCCTCCGGACGGTCGACTGGTTGAAGGACTGGGCCTGCACCCGGCGGGTGGGGCTCGGCACGAAGCTCCCCTGGGACCCGACCTGGATCATCGAACCGCTCTCGGACTCGACGATCTACATGGCCTACTACACGATCGCCCACCACTTAAAGGCCATCCCCCCGGAGAAACTCACCCCTGCGGTCTTCGACTACATCTTCTTCGGGGAGGGGTCGCCCTCCAACATCGATAAGGAGACCCTCGACCGGCTCAGGAACGAGTTCCTCTACTGGTATCCGTACGACTACCGGTTCTCGGCAAAGGACCTCATATCAAACCATCTCACGTTCCAGCTCTTCCACCACCGGGCCGTCTTCCCGCCGGAACTGCAGCCGAAGGGTATGGTGGTCTTCGGCATGGGCCTCCTGAACGGGGCGAAGATGTCCTCGAGCAAGGGGAACGTCTTCCTCCTCGAAGATGCCGTCGAGGAGTTCGGGGCCGATACCGTCAGGATGTTCCTTGTCGGGAGCGCGGAGCCCTGGCAGGACTTCGACTGGAGGAACGAACTCGTCTCGTCGACCAGAAAACAGATCGAGCGGTTCTGGAACACGGTCGAGGAGGCAAAGCGGGCAGAAGGAACCTCCCCTATCGATGCCTGGCTCACGAGCAGGCTCCAGCACCGCATCGCGAGTACCACCGCGGCGTTCGATTCGTTCCAGACCCGGCAGGCGCTGCAGGAAGCGTTCTTCGGTGTGGAGGCGGACCTGAAATGGTATCGCCGCCGCCTTCCCGAAGGAACAAGCGGTGGAGCCGTAATGCGGGACCTCTGTCGCACCTGGGTGCGGCTGCTGGCCCCCTTCATCCCCTTCACCTGCGAGGCGCTCTGGAGCGACCTCGGCGAGTGCAGCACGATCTCCTTTGCCCCCTGGCCTGAGATGGACGAGGCCCGGGTCAACCCGGAGGTCGAACTCGCCGAGGAACTCCTCGCAAGGACGGTCGAGGATATCGAGTCGATCGTAAAACTCATACCGATGGAGCCCACGTCCATCAGCCTCTTCGTCGCCCCGGCCTGGAAGCACGAGGCGTTCCGGATCATCGCTGCCTCGGCCGACAGGACGAGGGTAGTGCGGGAGATCATGCAGAACGAGGGTATGCGAAAGCGCGGCCGTGAGGCGACTGATGCGGCGAAGCAGATCACGAAGCTCGTCCTGAAACTGCCGCCCGATCTCGTGAAGCAACTGCAGGAGTCGTCTCTCGACGAGCAGGCCGTTCTCGAGGGTGCACGGCAGTTCCTGGAGCGCGAGTTCGGCGTGCCGGTGATGATCCGGCAAGCCGAGGAGAGCGCGCACCCGAAGGCCTCGGGGGCCCTGCCCTTCAAGCCGGCGATCGTGATCGAGTAAGATACCTTTTTTTTATCGAAATGCAGTTTCCAGCCTGATAGGGCTGCGCCTCTCTAGTGTATCGATTTCAAAATAACAGACCATATCTGGCCTTCGTCCCCTCCCCCATGGAGCGCTCCCCCCATCCCGCCCGGGAGGGGGCGAGGGCAGTGCCCGGGCTGATATCCGGGGATGAGCCGCGTCTGGTTCTTCTCCGGGATCTCCCCCTGGAGTGGACCGTGGGAATATCGCCACGGGGGGGCGGGGACCGGGGAGGGGGAACCCCCCCGGGCAAAATGTCACCCGACAGTTCCTCTCCGGCAACCCCCTCCCCGCCCGCGCTTCGCGCTCCTCCCCCGTCCCCTCCCGGGGGCGAGGGCAGTCATGGCGATATCCCGTGGGAAGCCGTCTCCCGGGATGCAAACCTCCGGATAGTGTGAAAAAAGATCAATACTTCTCCTCCGTTGAGGGTGCCGGTAATTGGGAATCGTTGCACTGGTGTATCGATTCCCAATAACCAGTACACTAAAGGGAGTATCGACCGGATTTCGCAATACTGATGATACCCTGCCTGTTCATTCCGGAATGTCATCCCGGGGCACGCCCGGGCACTGGACCGGGATGAACCTGGGGAAAATCCGGATCCGGTACCCGCTTCATCGTGGGTGGGGACGAGCACCAGAACCGGAACAGGGGTTCAATAGAGTCCGATAATTCGGAATCATTGCACCAGGGTCCGCAAGAAGAAAAGATGCCGGGCCGAAAGGAACGGTCACTCGGTCAACTTCTTTGCTTTCTTCGCCCGCTCTTTGGCGGTATACCCGGTCACCTGCTGGAGGTAGTTCCGGAACCGGCGGTTGGTGTCGATGATCGTCTCGTCATCAGCGTCTTTGTTCGCCTCGGTATCGACGATCAGGGTCTTACCCCCTGCACCGGACCAGACCTCAAGGCGCTGGAGCGCTCCGTAGGTGACAGTATAGTGGCCGTTCTCCGACGTCACGGGTTCGGTCCCGAACTGGTCACGGAGACCCTGCACCATGGATTCTGCAAGATCTTTCGTGTATCCACGCTTGATCTGGTATTCCTGCATAATATTTTTAAGGGGCAGCCAGCTATGTTAAACTAATCCGAGAATGAGTGGTTGATCCCATGGACGATATAAAGGTCATATCCAGAGCGCTTGCCGGCGCCGAAAAAACGGTGCTGATCGGGTTCCCCGGCAGCGGGCTCGTCGGGAGTATTGCCCTGCAGTACCTCGTCGACCAGATGGACTTCGAGCAGGTAGGGGCGATCACCAGCAAGTACTTCCCGCCGGTCGCCCTCATGACAAAAGGAGTGATCAACGCTCCCGTGCGCATCTACGAGAAGGACCATCTCGCCGCGGTCATCTCCGACGTCCCCATCCACCCGATGATCTGCTACGAGGTGGCAAACGGCATCATGGACTGGCTCACCCAGTTCGATGTCAGGGAGATTGTCACGATTGCAGGAATCATCACGAACGAACCGGAGAAGAGGGTCTTTGGGGTCGCGACCAGCAGCGGGACGCTGCAGCGGGTCGAGGAGCAGACGGTCATCCTCCCCATGGGAAGCATATCCGGTATAGCGGCAAGTATCCTTACGGAGTGCAAGACACGGGGCATCCCCGGGATCGGGCTCCTCGGAGAGACGGTGAACACCCCCGACCCGCGGTCTTCCGCGGCCACGATCGAGGTCCTGAACAAGATATACAACCTCAATCTGGACGTCAAACCGCTGCTTGAGCAGGCGGTGGAGATCGAGGAGACGATGTCCCAGATCGCCGAACAGGTGCAGAAGACCGAGGGCGCGCCACGGAGAGAGCAGCTGCCGATGTATGGGTGATAGCCATGAAGCACGCAGCGTTAACCGGAATATCGCCATCAGTCATTGCGGAACTCAAGAGCGGCAAGGCCCGCACCCTCGAGTTGAGCAGCGCCCACAACATCATCACGCTGACCGAGACCGCCCCGGGGGAGTGTGTCTTCATAACATCGGTCAACGAGGAAGACCTCTCGCCCGGAGACCCGGGGATCATGGTCGACCTTCTTGTCCTCAACATCAGCATGAAACGGGTCGAGTTCGTCAACTCGTCCTTCTTCGAGGAGCGGGAGCGGATGTCGGCCCGGATCAAGGTCCAGTTCCGGGGAACGACCATCGCCCGCGACGTGGAAGGGCGCAAGTGGGGAGACCCGACCAAGGTCGAGATCATCAGGTCGGCGTGTTACCGGGCCGGGTGAATACGCTCTCTTTTTTGCTGGTGAAACCCTGTGCCGGTTCGGGTTAACCGTCCTCATCGTGGGGTGGAGTGAGAGCCGGATTCAGGTTACCCCCAGCCCCACCCAATCAATGGACCGTGGTGGCTATCACGCCGGGGGTGGGGCTGACGGGGAGGGGGTCTCCCCATCCCCGCACAAGGCGCTACTCAGCAATCTCCTCCCCGCACAAAGTGGGCCGGTAACCCCCCCACCCTCCACCAAGCGTGCGCCCCTCTGATCCTCGCTGGGGCAGTTCATGGCGATACCCGGGAGTAGTCCAGGACTGCGGCCTTTCGGAACGGACAGGTGGGGGTATCCAACAGAGCCCGAGCTTCGAGTGCCCCGATGCCCGCGACCTCAAAGAGTTAATAACCCCGGACGACCAAAATGTATGGGAATGCTCCTGGGGTCTGTGGCTTAGCCAGGACATAGCGCCGGGCTTCTAACCCGGACGTCGGGGGTTCGAATCCCCCCAGGCCCGCTTCACCTTTTCTTGCGCCGCCGCCCCCATAGTTTCAAATACAGGAGTGCAGCAAAAGGCTGCTCGTGAGACGGGGGCCTATCTCTACCGGGACGGCGACGGTCTGTGCCATCGGCATAGCCGCGGTGCTGACCATCGCCGTAGCCGCAGTTCTCCTGGTACCGGGAGGGGGAGCGGGGATTCCGGGTCTGGCCGCGGCGTTCCCCGCCTCCTCAGCGGAGGTCGTCACCGGGTATGCCGATGCCCCGGCAATACGCATATCCGGCACAGAGAGCGCAATCAACCTCACCGAGTGTCGGATCTACCTCATCGACCCCGAAGGGACTCTCCGGGGCGTGGAGACCGCGATCCTCGCTAACGCGACGCTCGGTGTCGGGCAGGCAGCGTACATCTTCAATTTTCCCGTGGACGACCGGCCGGCCGCATCAGGCTACTGGATCACCGACGAGCCGGACCTGATCTTTACGGCTGCCTACCACCCCGGCATTCATCCGTTCTCCCCCGGCGGGCAGTGGCGCATCGTCGTCTATGACAGAGTGTTGATGAAAAACAGGGTCGATCAGGTTCTCCTGATCACCGGACCGGGGCCCCCGGCTTGACCGGCCGATCGGGGACAAGGAGGGAGGCCTCGTCACCGGCGGCGAGGATCATCCCTCTGCTCTCGACGCCGAAGATCTTTGCCGGGGCAAGGTTTGCGACGAGCGCCACATCCTTCCCCACCAGTTCGTCGGGGGCGTAGAACTGCGCGATGCCGCTGACCACCTGGCGCTTCTCGCCCCCGAGGTCGACGATGAGTTTGTAGAGTTTCTTCGAGCCCTTGATCGGCTCGGCCGAGACGACCTTCACGATCCGGATATCGATCTTCGCGAACTCCTCGATGGCGACGGTGCTCATCTTCTTTGTGGCAGCCGCATTTGCCGCATCGACCCGCATGTTAAGGACCTTCTCGAGGTCGTTCACCCGGGCCTCCTCGATCTTCGCAAAGAGCGGGGCGGGCTTTGCAAGCATGCGTACCCCCACCGGCGCCGTTGCCTCGGCAATCGGGTGGACCGCAATATCATCGTCGTAGCCGAGCATCGTCCAGGCCCGCTGCATCGACTCGGGCATCAGGGGCTCAAACGTCAGGACAAGCGCTTTCACGATCTGCAGGCAGTCGGCGATCACCTGCTCTGCCGCGGCCCGGTCATCCTTGATCAATTTCCAGGGGGCGTTATTCTGGATGTAGGCGTTCCCAAACGATGCAAGCGCCATCATCGAGTCGACGGCGACCTTGAAGTCGTAGTCCCGCATCGCCGCATCGACCCCGGCAAGCGACCGCTCGATCTCTTCGAGGATGGCCGGCCGGGGAGAGAGATCCGGCACGCCGGAGAACTCCTTCTCGGCGAAGTACATCGTCCGGTAGATGAAGTTCCCGAGCGTCCCGACGATCTCCTTGTTCACCCGCTCGGCGTAGACCTTCCAGGAGAAGTCGAGCTCCTTCGTGTGGTTGGTGTACGAGAGGAGGTAGTAGCGGAGGTAGTCCGCCGGGAGGCCCCTGTCCAGGTAGTCATCGTTTGTCCAGACGACGTAGCCCCGGGACTTCGAGAACTTCCTGCCCTCGATGGTGACCATGCCGCTTGCGACCACCGCATCAGGGAGGCCGTAGCCCGCCGCCTTGAGGAGGGCAGGCCAGAATATGCAGTGGTGGTAGACGATGTCCCCGCCGATGAAGTGGGTGACCTCTGTGCCGTCGCACCAGTAGTCTTTCCAGTCGGCTCCCGCGGCCTCCGCCCACTCCTTCGTGAACGATATGTAGCCGATGGGCGCGTCGACCCAGACGTAAACGACGAGGTCATCGCTCCCGGGGAAGGGAACGCCCCAGTCCATCGTCCGGGTGATACACCAGTCGTGCAGGAGTTCCTTCACCCACCCGAGGGCGTAGTTCCGGGCGGTCGCGGTGCCCCCGAGGGTCGGGAGGTACTCGAGGAGGAAGTCCCGGAACGCCGAGAGCCTGAAGAAGTAGTGCTCCTGCTCCCGGTTCTCCGCCTTCCCGCCGCAGACCTTGCAGACTGCGTCCTTGATCTCGCCGGGCTCGAGGTGCTGCCCGCACCCCTGGTCGCACTCGTCGCCCCGGGCGACCGCCCCGCAGTGGGGGCAGATCCCCTCCACATAGCGATCCGGGAGGAACCGCTCGCACTCGGGGCAGTAACTCTGGCTGATGGTCTTAGCGTAGACGTACCCGTTATCGATGAGACGCTCGACGATCGAGCGGGTGGTCTCGCGGTTCATCGGGTCGTCGGTCATGCCGAACCGGTCGAAGACGACCTCCATCCGCCGGAACGTCTCGTAGAAGTGCTGATGATAGCGCTCCGAGAGTTCACGGGGGGTCGAGCCTTCCCGTTCGGCGCTGAGCACGATCGGCGTCCCGTGATTGTCGGAACCGCATATGAAGACAACTTCCTCCCCGGACCGGCGCATATACCGCACGTAAAAGTCCGCCGGCACGTAGGTCCGCAGGTGCCCGATATGGCAGGGACCGTTCGTGTACGGGAGCCCGCACGTTACCAGCAACGGCTTACCACTCATCCTTATCTACTCTGGTTGCGATGCTAATAAAGACACCAGCGCATGGCACGACGGATTACAATACCGGTTCGGTCCTTCGGCTCCGAGGTCAGGATGCCCACGGTCCCGGAACTCGCGGAATGGCTGAAAGGGAGGAGAGGAGAGGAAGCGGACCTCACCACCTACCGGCTCGCCCGCTCGCTCGACGTCCAGGAGAGCGTGGCGGTGCCCACCGCCGGCGGCGTCTTCTACGGTGAGCGGTGGCGGGGAGCCTTCACGGGGATGGCGGACGGGGTGCTCGTCGACGAGCCGGGGATCGAGCCCTCCGCCGTGGCCGCGGATGCGCACTTTGTCCGGGCGAGGCGGAAGGATGCCTGGTTCTCCCTTCCGGCCCCCCACATGCTCGGGTTCCGGGACGCTTACATTGGGGACGAGGAGGAGTTCTCCGGGATGGTCGCAACCTCCTATGCCCGGCTCGCGCGGGAGATGCGTGATCTGGGCGTGCAGGGGCACGTTTTGATCGCCGATCTGGCGGACGAGATCGAGATCGAGAGGCTTGCCGGCAAAAAGATTCTCTTCTTCCCCCGGAACCCGGAGACCTTCGACCTGGAGTTGCTGCTCGAGTACCAGGGCGACCTGATCCTCCCGGCAAAAGACCTCGACCGGGCACCCGACCTGATGGAGCGGTTCCGCGTCCGGAAACTGGTCCTGCTCGACCCGGAGGTGGAGGACCTTCTTGCCGCCACAGCGCTCGTCGACCCGGATATGATCGAGGTCGGCGGCTACTGCTCCGGGGAGGGCTGTCCGGACTACTGGAAACGCCTGGTCGACCGGGCGTTTATTGCCCGATAGATTCCGCCGCTTCCGCAAGCCGGCGGTAGTGGCGGTTCCGCTTTATGAGCCAGAAGAGGAGGCGGTCGAGGAGGCTGAACGTAAACGTGCCCCCCGATGCGTGGGGGTGGCCGCCGCCGGAGAACTCCCGGGCGATGAGGTGGCTGATCGGGGGGACGGAGCGGATGGAGATGCGGCCGTTTCCGGAGACGACCACCTCGATATCAGTGCCGAGTTCGTCGCGGATGGCGTGGGCGGTCTCGCTCGGGTAGCCGTAGAGCGGGGCAAACGCAATCCGGTAGCGGCCGTCCGCTATGATGGTGGTGTGCCGGATGCTCTTTCTGATGTCGCGCTCCATCTCGCGGACGATCTCGGCATACTCGCTCTCGATCTTCGCGTCGACGATGGTGCCCCGGACGAGGTTGTCGCGGACGTACTCCCGGCAGCCCTTCCGCATCACCACCTGGCCGAGCATCTTCGACCGGGGATCCTGGTGCTTCCAGAGGTCGTAGTCGCAGACGACCCGCGCAATCTCCTCTGCCACCGCATCACCGGGGGCAAGGTCGCGGGCGACGATCCCGGTGGCGCAGGTGCCGGTGTCGATGTGGAGCAGGCTCGTCTTCTTCTCGACGGCCCGGACCTCCTCGTCCTTCCAGCGGTGATGGTCGCGCCACTCGATCCGCCACCCGTTCGACCGGGCCTTGGCGAGCCGTTGCTCGACGCCCTGCTGGTAGCCGATGTCGGATATGCTGAGGAGATCGCCCCGCCCCGGAGAGCCAGCCACGGCGTCAAAGAGAGAGAGGAACCTGCCGACCGAAGACCAGATGGTGAAGACGTCCCCATACTTCCTCCGGTGAATGGCATCACCGCCGACGGCATCGAGGTCGTTATGCGTGAGGTGCACCACAGTCTGGGTTCTCCCGGAGAGCGCCTGCATAAGGTTTGTGCCCCGCGTCTCCGACTTCTGATCGCTCCGGTCCATTGTTCAATAGAATCGGTGCGGGACGTGATAAACAGGCGGTTTGGGGCCCGTCACCATTCCCCGCAGGGTGCGGCGGGCTGCCGCTCCCGGAGCACAGAATTTATTAGGGACAACAGACAACATTGTTAGGCAGAAAGCCCCTGTAGCTCAGACTGGGAGAGCGCCAGACTGAAGATCTGGTTGTCCCCGGTTCAAATCCGGGCGGGGGCATATTTTAATCTCCGTTTCAATTCCTGAGCCCGCATTTTTGTCCGTTTTACCTCCCGCACACCCCTGCATCCCGACCTGCCGCACGCCAGATCCTACTGAGGTCAGACTAGCCCACAGTTCTCAGAGGGGCGTACCGTACAACAGGATCGCAAAACTACAGGGCAGGGGACGAGATCGGAGCCCGTTCATGAGATGCGCCCGAGATCTACCGATAGTAAGGTTTATATAATAGATACATCATAAGCCCCACATCTCAAAAGTATTAATATTCTCCAAATCCCCCGAATTTTTAGCCCCCTTTTTGGCAGCGACCCGCAGCGCCACCCCATACCAATGTGCAATAAATAACCCAAAATTATAAAAAGTTGCACATGCAGATTTTCGAGAAAAACCACTCAGACAGGGGGAATATCGCATCAGGGGCTATTCTAATCGATTTCCGAAAATTCATAAAACACAGATATTATTTATATACCCTGCGGCTGAATTTTACAAAAACGCACACTGGAGAAAAAACGCAATGAAAACACCCGAATTTGTGGAATTTCTATCAGTCGCCGCCGTCGCGGCGATTTTGGGAATCAGCCGACCCTCAGTCCACGCGCTGGTCCGCCGCGGCGAACTGCCCGGGATCTGGGTCGGGCAGGTTGTTCGGATCCCGGCGACGGGATTAGAATCGTTTTTAATCGGCCGAGGGCTCAATCCGAGCACGATCTACCGGGGAACGGGGCAAACCGCCACAGCCAGCCCGTCCCCGGCGGGCACACCCGGCGACCGAACGGCCGACGCGGGGGCGATCACCCGTTGATCCCCGCAGGCCAAAAAACTGCCGAGCGCCGTCAGGATCCAATTTGCCTGACCGCGAACGAATTACGAGCGCTGCCAGAATTGCACCGCCTGGTTGCCCAGATTTACCTGAACCGAGGTTCAGGAGAGGTCGTTCTGGTGGATTAACTGTTAAAACCAATTTGATTAACAAACGAGGTGATTTAAACGACTCAAAATGGAGTGCCTGCCCCCGCCCCGGGGCAGGGCACCAGGTTTCCCAGGCCCCCTCAGGATCTGGTGAATATAGTTGGCACCGCAATTGTAATAAACGTTCCCCAGTCCGAGCCGACCCACGTAGATGCCCGGATTCGGGATCGGTACGCCCGCTACACGAGTGACCCCGCCAGCGGGATCTGGCGGACGGGCGGCGACGGGGTCCGTGCGAAAATCTCGCCGTTCGCACTCTGGCGAATATCGGTGGGACGCTACGGAGTCGCGGTCACGGTCACCCTACCCCGCACCGGCGAAATCCTGACGTTTGAGGGCAACCTGGATACGATCGCCAGCGACCTGCACCGGGCGGCAGCCCGGATCGGGGTCCGTGGTGACAGGCAGGGGTTTTTCTGGGCGCTGAGGGAATTTTCCGACCAGGCCTGGCGGCAGGCGGCGGCGCGGGGGGTGTGCTGATGCACAGCTATGCCCTCGCGACCACCCCCGAGGTTGACCGCCGGGTGCTCCAGGCCCTCGCAGACGTCCTCGCGGAGGACCGGCGGGCGGGTGACCGGGGGCAGGAGGACTTCGGGCAGATCATAGCGGGGAGGTCGGAACCGACCGCCCCCACCCCGGCCGCCCTTGTGGCAGCCCTCCGGCAAACCCTAGAGGGCAGGATCATGGGCGGGGAGCGCGGAAACCCCATTCCGATCCAGACCGTGGAGCGGATCCCTCTGGACGTCCTCCAGCGGTTAGAGGTTGCCGGGGCGCGCCTAGTGGCCCCTGACGCCGAAGATGGGGGTGCGCCCATCCAGATCCTTCACCTCCAGCATCTCCTCCGGCTGGCGCATGCGGCGGCGACCCGCATCCCGCCACCGCCCGCAGACGACGGTACGATACAGGCCCGAGTGGCTACCCCGGAAGAGTCGACCCGCAGGGAGAGGCTGGACCGTCTCACAGAGGACCTAATTAGTGAGACCAAGGGCATGATCGAGAGGGGGGTTCGCGATGAGGAACTCATCGTCCTCCTCGCACGATCCGGCAGGGGGGAATTTGTGAGAGACGTCTCGCTCACTCACGTTCTCACTACGGCCCACAACGACCTGAACGATCTCGTTGAACGCGGAACTGTGACGTCTGACCCGAGCTATTGGAGATACAAATTCACCCCAGCTGCGGTCGCGGAGCGACTGGTGACATCCTACAAGGATGATATCACGTATGTGCCCGAAGCTGATGTCTGGAGGACCTGGACAGGTATCATTTGGGCAGACGACGAGGGGGGGGCACAGATGACGCATCTGGTCAAAACCACCGTCCTGAGGTTGAGCGCAGAAATGGAGGCGTCAAATCTGTCCGATGATGTGAAAATGAAGATCGCGGACAAAAAAATCTCCCCCTTGTTAGGGAGCGGGGGTATCACCAACGTCCTGAAACTAGCCTCTAAGGACTCGCGGGTTCGGAGGCGAGCAGAACAGTTCGACGCCGACCCTCTCCTCTTCAACCTGCTTGATGGGACTATAGACCTGCGAACCGGGACGAGGAGGTTTCACCGCCGCGAAGACCGTATCACAAAACTTGGAGGGGTGATCAAAGGCGAGGACAAGGGAGTCCGGTACGATCCGAACGCGACCTGCCCGAGATGGATGCGCTGTCTGAACGAATGGTTCGTTCGTGATTCAGAGACAAGAGAGGTTGATCCTGAGACTATCCAGGCGGTTCGCGAACGGGCTGGGTACTGGTTATCTGGATTAACTCATGCTCACGAGTACGTGACGTGGTTTTCCCCAGAGGGGCGGAACGGCAAAGGTGTGATGAAGAACTTATTGATAGCAATACTCGGTCAGTATGCCTGCACCGCAGATACAGGTACATTCGTCCGGCGCGGAGAGGGGAGCAAGGGTGCGGCGAGAGGAGACCTTGCGGCCCTCCACGGGAAGCGCCTCGTTTTCGTTTCTGAGCCAGCAGAGGGGGACGCCTTGGATGAGGAGTTCCTGAAAAAATGCACTGGTGACGACGTACTGTCGTTCAGACCTCCGTACGGCAAGGCGAACATCGAATTTAAGCCGCAGTTTAAGATCACGCTCCTTGCGAACCACACCCCGACGATCCTTGCCGCGGACTCCATCTGGGACCGTCAGAGGATTATTCTTTGGAAGCGGAGGTTCGAGGAACATGAGCAGGACTTCCAACTAGAGGAGGAACTGATGTCCGAACTCCCCGGAATCTTAAACTGGATGCTGGATGGGTTCCGCGAATTTCACGCACGAGGCCGACTGTCAGAATCCCAGTCCATGACTGATGAGAAGGCACGATACAAGGCGTCTCAACGGCCCCATTGGGTTGAGTACGTTGAGGACCGCTGTGTCCTGCGCCGGGAGGTTCCGCAACAGTACCGGCAAAACATCAGGATCCACAAACAGAGCCTCTTCGATGATTACCTACAATGGTGCGCTGCGACGTCAATCAGTTCAAGGGAGCAACTTGGACGAAACAAATTTTACAGCCGCCTGGTAAACAAATTCGCTCTGGACGAGGGGAACGAGACCGGGGTGGGTCGGGTAATCCGTGGGATCACGACGAAGGTCCACTTTGAATCGATCCTGACTTACGACGATAGGAGGGCGATGATTCAATCAGGACTTGATCATCGATCGCTTTGTAAATCAGAATGATCCCCCCTCTTTTCAAACCTTGAGATCCTAAAAAGTGGAGTACTTTTGAGCAAAAGTGGAGTACTTTTGAGCAAAAGTGGAGTACTTACAATAATATGTGGAGTACAGAATAATCCGACATTCCGCAGGTCTTTGCTCACAAATAGTAATTTTCGTACTCCTTTCCGA
>ENA-UOOH01000993-UOOH01000993.1-fermentation-metagenome-genome-assembly--contig:-NODE-993-length-29211-cov-10.850082_pt1 | contig 29211 bp, 28 predicted proteins | sample MGYA00245778_ERZ724025 | MGnify/ENA primary metagenome ERZ724025 (study PRJEB28704, sample SAMN03018313) | fermentation metagenome | biome: anthropogenic terrestrial biome; feature: soil; material... | reverse complement strand
TTCAGACTTTATAAACTTTTCGCTTAGTCCCCAAAAAATTAATGTGAGCCATTATTCCCTATATAAATTTACTTATATCAAGGTTTAATTTTTTCTTTCTCCGTCGTGCGGGATTTCTTTGCTTTGCAAAGCGACAGAGTTGATAAGTACTCCCACACGACAAAAAATTGTATATTTGCAGAAAAGAAATAATAATGAATAAATATCGGATAACATATCCTAATAATAAAGAAGTGCGGGATGACACATCCCGCACGACAAAAGTAATATTAGTAATTTTATTAAATCTATTTTCCTTAGATAGTATTGCTATTGATAATAATTTTTCATATGATAGTATGTTTTACTTTCAAAATTATTATCAAGCTCAAATAAAATTACCTTATAATTTTTTCTTGGATAAAGGAAATTATTATTGTACTGACAGCATATTATTAAGTGAAGATAAAATGCTACAAGTGCAAGATAAGCAAATTACAGGAGAGTTATTTGATGTCTTGTTTGAGTTGGATATGATTAATAGATGGAATACGTTTAAGAATATAGAAACATGCAATAAAAAAGAGTTTATTGAAAAGAAGAAGCAAGAATTAGATATTTTTTATTTAGGCAGATTAAAAATATCTGATAAATTCAAAAGTTATTTAATTCAAGTTTCTGTTAAGGAATTTATGGATAATCGTTTTAAGTTTGTGGATAAGAATGTGTATCTACTTAATGTTTTAGATGATAATCTCATATCAGTTACACGAATAAGTTATTATTCTCTTTCTGAGGGACATTGTAATCATACTTATACAAAAAAAACAGAAAAAAATGTTTTTACAATAAAATCAGAAGAACTCAGTTCTGATATAATTTTACCAAAGGATATGCAATCAGAAAATATAGTTACAATCATGAAATTTACTTATGATAAAAAAGGCTTCTGTAAGTTTTAGATTAAATAATGTTCATTTTATAATTTCCCGTCGTGCGGGATTTGTACTCCCGCACTATGTTATCTTATAGATATTCAATCCATAAGATATTCCTATTAAATAAGAAATTGTATATTTGCAGAAAAGAAATAATAATGAATAAATTTCGGATAACATATCCTAATAATAAAGAAGTGCGGGAGTACAAATCCCGCACGACCAAAACTTCTTTATTATATTATAAGTATTTATAATCCGCAAGGTAGAAGAATGTTGTAAGAATAAGGCTTTAAATATTGATGAGTAAAAAAGAAATCGTTAATTTTGCGGAAAATATATAGAAGGTAGTTTATGAATATATTGATAAAAAGGTTGGATAATGAAAGATAAAACTCTCTTAAGGATAGGGGTTTTGATGATTTCTATCCTAATTTCTTTTAATTCTTTTTCGCAGGATAAGATTCTTTCAAAGAAGATTGTTTATGAGGTTAAGATTATGAACTCTCGTATTGAACAGTCTGTGAAAAAGGATTCCATTGTTTATGATTATCTGGTTGATAAAAGGTTTTGGTGGCAAACTATTGATACAATAATTTCTCAGGTAAAGTCAAAGAAACTTTATTTTAAGACTTCTGAGAGAGAAAACTTGGTTTTTGATTCCATTAAGAAGGATTTGCAAAAGAAATACTTAGCTTGCTTTAAGGATACTTTGACTGATAAGAAATTTCAGAAGCTTTTGGAGGAAGAAATCAGGGCAATTAAGTTTGAAGAAGAGTGGACTTATAATCCTCAAACAATGTTAATCAATAAGAAAGTTATTGGCTACAACCCAATAATCACAAGAGATTCTGTTGTTCTTCAAGATGAAGACCTTGTTCCTAAGGAATCTTTCCGCTTTGAGCTTGGTTGGATTTATCCAAGTCTTAAGCCAGAGCTAAAAGACACTCTTTGCGTTGTGAGAAACATTCATTTCACAATACCAATCTATAATAAGACTCCATATCACTGGTGGGATTCACATATTGAGCCAGAGTATTCTTTGCCATATTTTGAATCTTATATGCAAAAGGCAGAGCAGGGACAGATTAAGGTTTATGCTCAGCCCAATTCAACAGAAAGCTACACAAGGGCTGAGATTATCAAACGTAAGCAGTTTGAAATGATGACTACAATTGATACACAGGATATTTATGGTAATGATGTTCCTAAGGATACTATTATAAAAGGTAACTATAATACTGATAATTTAGACTATTTACGCTTTGGTGATGAATGGTATTTTGATATTCCATCTTCACAATTTGTTAAAAACGTAAATTATCTTTCTCCAATGATTCAAATTATTGGAATGGATGGAGGACTTAGGGGTTTAATGCCAATTTATTATTTGAGGAGGAGGTAAGATGAAAAGATTTATAATAATTATTTTTGCTTTAACAGTCTCATTTATTGGATATGCTCAGCAACCTACGCATTCCATAGAATACGAATACCATAATGTTGGAGTTTTTAATCCTGAATGGGAGATATATCATAGTTTAAATCCAAAGAAATTTGAACATATTACTGGATATTATAGAGAAGAACTTGCAAAGATTATTTTTAATGCAGTCAGTTCAAAGCAGGTAAAGATATATGACCAGAGAAAAAGGGAAATATCTATTGATACTGTTTTGAATCGTATTATTGAATTTGAGAAACGAGAATTTGGACATGTTTTAAAGAAAGATTCTGTTTTCAAATTTATTTATCCTTATATATCTGCCTATTCTTTTGAGGAATTTGTAAAATATGACTTCAAAACTCTTTCATTGGAGAAGACCATAAAGGCTTATTGCCCAACACTTGTTCGTTATAAAAGTTTTACTGATACAAAGGTAGATACAGTTAGACTTGAGTTATTCTGGATTTTCCCTCAAGATGAGGTAGAGGAGGAATATAGTAAGAAAAATAAAGAAATAAAAGACGATTATTTTAATATTCCTGATACTGTTATTTCACTTCAACCACTAAAATATCCAGTTCAAAACCCCTATACAACATCTCTTTTCTATAAAGCAAAAAATAAGGATGCAAGCATAGTAAGGGCTGATGGTTCAAAGTTTAATGCTCCAAAGGAAGTTGATGATTTGTTTATTTTGAAATCAACTGTTTATATTGAAAATGAAGAAACAGTTGTTGAAGAAAAGAAAGAAGTAACATCAGATATTATTCCAGAGGATATAACACATATTCGTTTGGGAGAATTATGGTCAATTAATAGGAATAATCTTCAAATTAAAAAGCAGGTTAAGTATATTATACCGCTTTATGTTTATGATGATAAAGGATTTAGGCAACTTGGAATTAGAATAAGATGAATGAAAAACTTTCCCTTAGCGGATTAAATAGAATTGGAGTAGAGGAGTTTAAGCAAAAGGAGAAAAACCCAATTGTTATTGTGCTTGACAATATAAGAAGTATGAATAATGTTGGTTCAGTTTTTAGAACTTCGGATGCATTCCTTATCGAAAAGATATTTCTTTGTGGTATTACTCCAAAGCCTCCTCATAGAGAAATTCATAAAACAGCACTTGGAGCAACTGAAACAGTTGAATGGGAATATAAGCCTACAACCTTTGATGCAATTGATGAGCTTAAAAGCAAAGGATATCTAATTTATTCAATTGAACAAGCAGTTGGGAGCGTAATGTTAAATGATTTTGTTTTCTCGCAAAATGAAAAAGTAGCTATTGTTTTTGGTAATGAAGTTGAAGGAGTAGATCAAGAAATTATTAATATTTCTAATGGAGTTATAGAAATTCCGCAGTTTGGGACCAAGCATTCATTGAATATTTCAGTAAGTGCAGGCATTGTTATTTGGGACTTATTCAATAAATTACGAAAATAATTTGAAAAAAAAGTCAAATAAATTTGGTAGTAAAAAAAAACATTGTATCTTTGCACTCGCTTTTAAAGGGTCTTTTAAAGAGAAATTTTGGTTCGGTAGTTCAGTTTGGTTAGAATACATGCCTGTCACGCATGGGGTCGCGAGTTCGAGTCTCGTCCGGACCGCTAAAAGTTAAACAATAATAAAGCATTGATATTTTATATCAGTGCTTTTCTCTTATTTAGACACTTTGTTATTTATTCAATGGGCTTGGTTTGGTTTTGACAGCAAGGTAAATGGGTAAGTAAGCATGCAGGCACACGTAATAAATGCCTTAAAAAAGGTTACACACAAATTAATTGGCGAAGAATCTTACGCTTTTGCTGCTTAATCGAAGTTTAGTAGATTAGCTTAATCCATATCAAGGATATGGAGCAAAACGTTCCTCCACGACCCATTCTCTATGGTCAAGGATAAAGGGACGCACGCAAAATAGAGATAGTTTTTGAGTATCTTCGGCTCAATTACGAAATTTAAGAAGATAAGGCAGGACTTAGGGTGTCTTTCTCCTTTTCTTGCACTAAAACCAAAGAAAGAATAAGCATGTAGAAAGTTTATTTGTTTCTTGTTTGGACCAGGGTTCGACTCCCTGCAAGTCCACTTTTTTATTTCAGGATATACAGATTCTTTTTTATATTCAGATTTCAATTTATTTCTTAATCAATATTGATAGTCTTGTATCTATTTCCCATTCACAAAAAACTATATTTATTCATTAATATCAATATTATTGGATATTATTCGTTAATAATGTAAAGTAAAAACTATATAGCTATGAACAAAGATAATATTGAAAATAAAGAGAGTGTTTTGGAGATAGACAGGATTGGATTTCAATGGGAAATGGAGAATCCTTTTATTTTTTGCGCTCATCATAATGATGCTTTTCCAAAAGGGAATAAAAATCAAGGACCTGATGTTTCATTAAGTGGAAGAAATATTGGTAGCGATTTCTCCAATAAAGATGGATTTAGTATGTATCATGGAGATATTGTTCCTGGCTTCCCAATGCACCCACATAGGGGGTTTGAAACTGTTACCATCGTTTTGAAAGGGATTATTGATCATTTTGATTCTCTGAAGGCTCATGGCCGTTATTCAAATGGAGATGTTCAATGGCTAACAACAGGAAAGGGATGTCAGCACTGCGAAATGTTTCCCCTTGTCAATCAAGATAAGGATAATCCTTTAGAACTGTTTCAAGTATGGCTTAATTTGCCAAAGAAAGATAAGTTTTGTGAGCCTAACTATAAGATGCTTTGGGCAGAAGATATTCCAGTTTTTGATGTAGTAGATCAAAATAATAATAAAACAAACATTAAGCTAATTTCAGGAAATTTTGAGGGAAGAGTAGGCTTGGAACCAACACCAAACTCTTGGGCTTTTGATAAAAATAATAAGGTTGGAATTGTTTTAATTAAGATGAATCCAAATGCCAAACTAACCATTCCTAAGGGAACAAAAACTATGTCAAGAAATCTTTATTTCTATCAAGGAGAAGGAAGTATTGAGATTGAAAACAAAAATATTCCATCCTCAAACAGAATTAGACTTAATGCTGAATTTGAAACTCAAATAACTAATAAAGATAAGGAATCATTTATTTTGCTTCTTGAAGGAGAAAGAATTGATGAGCCAGTTGTTCAATATGGTCCTTTTGTAATGAATACTCAAGAAGAAATATATCAAGCAATTCAAGATTATCGAGAAACAGAGTTTGGAGGATGGCATTGGGAAAGAACAGATCCAGTTCATCCAATAAATTCAGGAAGATTTGCAAACTATATTGACGGGAAAGAAGAGGTTAGAAGTTAAATAAAATTAATATGGCAAAGTTTATTGATGTTGAAAGAGAAAAACAGACTGTACTAATAAATAGTTCAGATATATTTGAAAATTCTCGAGGAGGAGGAATTTATAAAGGCAAAGAAAGAGAGTTTGTTTTGAAAGATGTTAATAGAAATCTGTATAAAAATATTATAGAAGATTCGATTAAGTATTTCAAAGAAAATAATATTTCATGGTGGGGAGGTTCAAGTCCAACAGGACATGTGCTTTCATCTCAAATTGCATGTTTAAATCATCTATTCTTAATAAGTAATGACAAGGATGCCGTCTTGAATATCCTCAATAATGTAAGAAATGAATTTATTGATGTTTTGCCAATCCCTAGTGATAAAGAACCATTTAGATATATTTCTTTTGAGGTTGTAAGTTCAAAAGATAGATTAAATGAAAAACAATCTACTCGAGGTTCTCAATGCACTTCTATTGATGCATTTATTTATGCTAAACATAAAAGTGGTAAATTATGGCTAATTCCAATAGAATGGAAATATACAGAGAACTACGAAAATAATGATAAATCAAACGAGGATAGAGCAGGTGTTGAGAATAAAGGTTTGAATGGAAAGGGAAATGAAAGACTTAATAGATATTCTAGCTTAATTGATAAATCAAAACAATTAAAATCATTACATACTTATAAAGAATCTGTATATTTTCAACAACCTTTTTATCAACTTATGAGACAAACCTTATGGGCTGAACAAGTTATTATCAATAAAGAAGATGAGGTTTTAAAAGCAGATGATTATCTTCACCTTCATGTTATACCCAGAAAAAATATTGATTTGTTAGAGAAAATATATAAAGTATCTGGAAATAATATGGAAAATACTTGGAGAGGACAGCTTGAAGATAATAGTAAATACATCATCGTTGACCCTAAAGATTTTCTTTCTCCATTAGAAGGTGTTGAGAAATATTCAGAATTAATATCATATCTTAATCAAAGATATTGGTAAAGATAAATTGACAAAAGCTAAATTTTATATCTGATAATGCAAACAAATAACTTTCAATTATCATTATTTTTGAGAGTTACTAAGACTTAACATTAATTTTTTTAGGAGTATATCTTGGAGGAATAACTATTGCAATGACAATTATGCATCGATAACAGCAATAATCTGGAATATTGGCACATGGTATTTTGGACTTCCCTGCTCAAGTTCTCATACATTAATAGGTTCAATATTTGGAACAAGCTAGGCCTTAGCTTATGTTACAAATAATTGAATAGCAAATTTACCTTGGAAGAAATTGGAAGAGGCAGGATTATCTTTATTATTTATTTGAGTTTCAAATTCAGCATTTAGTTTTTCAGGAAAATTATCCAATCCCAATCCTCTGGGTTTCCAACTCCAACGCTTGGAGTGTAAAGGAAAAGTTTTGCAGTAGCATCAGGATTGGAACGTAAATAATCTCTAACCTTAACTAAACCTTGAACAGAAGACCAGATTGGAGAATAGTCATAATCTGTATTTTGAGGATTAAAAACATTTTCAAAGCCTCCTCTTGGAATATAATAATCACAAGTTAAAACATGATCAAAATCATTTGCAGGCAGAATGTTTTGAGGATAATTAATATGTCCTAATCCCATCCAAATTATATCTCCATCAAAGATTACTTCATTCAATTCATCATAAATCAATTTAATATTCCCAAAATCTCCTGGAGGAGTATATTCAGTTCTAATTGTAAAGTTTTCAGAGGTTTGATGAAAGAACAATTCTTTCCCCCCTTCAAAATGATTTGTTAAATAATCAACCTTAAGCATAAGTATTTTAGATCTATGATGTCTCTCTAACTCCTCACAAGAAGAAAACAACAATATACTTAAGGAAGCAATAATAAGAATTGCAATTGAAAAATGCTTAAATTTTAAAATACTTGATTTCATAAGCTACTTTTTTACTGTTTACAAAACTTTGACCTTAAAGCGTACAAACTTTAAAAAAGCAAAGATACATTCAAAAAAAGAAAAAGTCAAGCAATTAAGCTTAAATGTAATTCTAACTTCTTATCCTATTTTACTGAAACGCTGTTTTAATTTACTAACTCTTCGTTTTAATTTACTGAAACAGCATTTTATTTTTCATAATAAAATCATTGCCCTATCGGTTTAATAAATAATTATGCCGTAAATTTGCATGAAATACTTATACTGCAAACAAGACTGTGGCAAATAGAATTGAGAAAGAAAAACGGATTATGGAGTTTATGGTTAGGCTCTATTGCTCTAAGAAAGAGAAGAATAATGAACTTTGCGATAGCTGTAAGGAATTAATAGAATACTCCAAAAAACGTTTAGAATATTGTCCTCATGGCAATAATAAGCCTTCATGCAAGAGATGCCAGAAGCATTGCTATAGGAAAGAATACAGAGAGAAAATCAGAGAAGTTATGCGTTATTCAGGTCCAAGAATAATTCTCTATAAACCAATAGAATTTATTCGACATCTTGTAAAGTGATTAAAAACAACAATATATTTGATTGCCACATAAATACCAGAAAGCATATTTATTAGATATAAGTAAATATTTCTATAAGTATTAATAGCCTGCAAATTAATATAATAAATGTTTTTGTAAACTGTAAACCTGTAAACTTTCCCTATATATAAAAACAGGTTTACACTATTTAATAGTTAATGGGAAACCCCCTAAATTGAAAATTTAAGGGGGGATTTCCTCAATAACTTTGCTATTAAAATTTAGTGGTTTTACTCCTCAATTTTGATATTGTGTTCTTTAAAAAGGCTAAAAAACTTTCAGACCAATTTCCCCAGTCCCAATCTGTTTGTCTAGATTTAAGTATTTTGATTAGAACATCTTTATTTCCCTGGAACTTGAAAACAAAATAATGTAATAATTAGAAGTATTATGTGCTTTTTCATTTGTTTCTATTTAAGATACTAATAATTAAACGTTTTACTACCTCGCATTCTTCTGGTCTGCTATTTGCAATAAATAATGTAAGAGATGCTAATGTATCATTGCTGATTATTGGCTCTCCCTTCCTATTCATTAAAGTATTGTTTTGTTGTAAGAAATATAAAAAACAAGAAGCTGCAATCCTTTTGTTTCCATCAACAAAAGAATGATTTTTAGTTATATAGTAAAGTAAATTTGCTGCTTTTTCTTCTATTGTAGGATATAGTTCGGTTTCTCCAAAACTTTGTTTTATCTGATTGATAGAGCTATGAAAACTATTGTCTTTGGGTTTTGCAAATACATCAGACTTAAAATCCGAATACATAAGAGTTATTAAATTCATATAATCCTCGTAAGAAGGATAAATAGTTTCTTTTAAAGTATAACCTTTGTTATCAAGTTCTTCGTGATCATAATCATCTAATAATGCTAATCCTTTAGCAAACTGATGAAATACTTCTTGCTCTTGTTCATTGGCAGCATTTTCTAAGGCACGGCTAACAATGCGTAAGCCAGTTTTAAGAAATTCTACTTCTTGTTGTTTTTGATGTAAACGTTTTTCGTTTATTGCATAACCTTGCACTAAATAATCTTTTAAACGAGATGTAGCCCATTGACGGAATTGAGTACCTTGTTTTGAATTTACTCTGTAACCAACAGAAATAATCGCATCCAAATTATAAAATTTGATTTTCCTTTTTACATTTCTATTCCCTTCCTTTTGAATTACCGAGAAAAACTCGGTAGTTGAAGTTTCATCTAATTCAGCTTCTTTAAATATGTTTTTTAAATGTAATCCTATAGTATCACTATCTTTATCAAATAAATCTGCCATTTGCTTTTGAGATAACCAAACACTCTCTTTCTGAAAAGTGATAGATACTTCAATATTATTATGTGTTTTGTATATTTCTATTTGTGATTCCATTATCTAAAATAATTAAATAGAATATTTAATCTCATGCAAAATTAATAAATAGTAATATAAAGCTACCTTAAATACTTAAATATTCTTTCTGCAGCAAGTTCTCCGCTTATTACAGCCATTGGTAGTCCTGCTCCTGGAAGGGTAGAAGCTCCAACATAAAACATATTTGAGAGTTCTTCATCAAAGTTACTGGGACGTAATCCACCTATTTGCATTAGTTTATGCGATAACCCTAAGCCGCTTCCTTGATATAGATTAAACTTATCTTCCCAATCCTTTGGAGTATAAATTATTTTGGTAATTATATTAGGAATAATATCTTGATTTATTCTCTTTGAAAAATCTTCTAATATGCTGTTTACTATATCATCTGCATCATCCCAATTGCTTTTGTATTGAAGATTTGGAACAGGGCAAACAAAGAAAAGACTTTCGCATCCAATAGGTGCACACTCTGGATTATATTTTGATACATTATTTACATAGAAATAAGGCTTTTGAAGAGTGTCAGGCTTATGCATTACATCCTTTGCATATTCTTCAAAATTATTGCCAATAAAATAGTTATGTAAATCGAGTTGAGGTAGTTTACCGTTAATCCCAACGTAGAAAGTAAGATAACCCATTGTCCATTCCATCTTTGAAAGTTTCTTCTCAGAGTATTTCTCTCTCTTTAAAACTCTTCCCCTAAATAAGGCTGCATCAGCATTTATCAAAAAAACATCTCCAAAATATTCTTTACCCTCTTTATCAATTACTTTCTTAACTTTCCCCTTTTCTTCTTCAACCTTAATAATCTCACTATTATAATGAAAAACAACACCGCTCTTTTCTAATTCTCCAACCAATCCATTTACAATATTATACATTCCTCCCTCAACATTATAATATCCATCGTGGCGAAATTCTGTGTGAGAAAGAAGGCTGTAAATAGCCATAGTATCAAAAGGAGTTCTTCCTAAGAAAAAGGCAACCAATGAAATAACTTGTTGAGCCTCTTTTGACGAGAAATGTTTTTGGACGTGTGAGTAGAAGTTATTGAAAAGTTGAGGAATATGTACTGGATTAACATGCATTAGTTGAAAAACATAGTCAAAGATGCTGTTGAAATTATTCTTTATTACAATATCAAAAGTGTCTTCAAATAGTCTTTTACTTTTCTTAAGGTATTTCTCCATATTCTTTTCAAAATCAGGTTCTATTTCCTCAAACTGTTTAGCAAGCTTTTTTATGTCCTTGTTAAGATGATAGGTATGATTACTATCTCTAAAATTTACACTGTAAAGAGGATCTAACTCAACAAATTTAAAAGGTATATCTAAGCCACATTTTTCAATAAAATCTTTGAAAACAAAAGACATACTAAAAAAACTTGGACCTGTATCGAATGTGAATCCATCCTTTTTTATCTGATTAAGTCTTCCTCCTGCTTGGTTGTTCTTTTCAACAAATTCAACTTTATAACCTTTTCTTGACAAAAGCAATCCGCTTGCCAAAGCACCTAAACCAGCGCCAACAATAATAATTTTTTTATCCATTTTTATTTAGTTTTTTTCAGAAATTGAGGATATAATTCATTCTTAACCCACTTAAATTCAGGAGAAATCTTAAGAGCTAATTTATAATATTCTTCTGCCTTGTTTGGGTTATTCAATTCTTGATAAGTCATTCCAATTATAGCAATTAAATTGATATAAGTCCAATCGTTTTCAGGCTTAATATTATCCATAATTTGCTTTGCTTTAAGGTAGTATTGCAAAGCTTTTTGTTTGGAACCACCAAAAGCAGAGGGCATATAGTATTCAATATTACCCATTTGTATATATCCAAAATAATTATCTTTATCTAAACTAATTGACTTCTCTGCCTCTTCCATACTCTTAGGACCTACAAAAGGAGCCTTTAACTTGTTTAATCCAATCTCAAACCCGTAGTATGCAGATTGATAGGCATGAATGATTGGAATATTAGATTTTATTTTCTTCAATTTACTCATTCTTGCTTGACTTCTTTTTATATATTGTTTTGCATCTGTAAATCTCTTATTCCCAATACACCAGCCTATATAACCATATTCATAATTTAAAAGTTCCAATTCTCTTTTATTATCCTTTTTAGTTTCAAAGTGCATGTTATCAATGGTTTTCTTCCAAACAGCCATATTGTCATTTATGTAGGAATTATATATGGTTTTCTTTTCTTCACTCGAATAGGAATAAAGAGATACAAAGCTGAAAACAAGAAGTATAATTAATCTTAAGTATATGTTTTTATTCATCTTCTAAATCTTTTTTAAATCTTAATAAGGTTCTGTTTCTTGCAAAACTATGCTCAATAATGGGTTTAGGATAATCCTTTGTTCCAAATTCTTCTACCCATTTTCTAATATATTGAAATTTAGGGTCAAACTTCTCTTGTTGTGTAATTGGGTTAAATATTCTAAAATATGGAGAGGCATCACAACCAGAACCTGCAACCCACTGCCAATTACCATTATTGGAAGAAAGTTCATAATCCATAAGCTTATTAGCAAAATAAAGCTCACCCCATCTCCAATCAATTAAAAGATGTTTTGTAAGAAAGCTTGCAGTAATCATTCTTACTCTATTATGCATAAAACCAGTAGAATTCAATTCTCTCATTCCTGCATCAACAATAGGATAGCCAGTCTTACCCTCGCACCATTTCTCAAATAAATCTTCATTATTATCCCACCTAATCTTATTATACTTAGTCTTGAAGCTTGAATTCTCAACATAAGGGAAATTATAGAGAATCTGCATAAAGAATTCCCTCCAAATAAGTTCTTTTAAATATATTATGCTTAGTCTATTTGCAATTTCAGCAAGTTTTCTAATACTAATTCTTCCGAACCTTAATTCTACTCCAACTCTTGAAACTCCTTTCTCAAGATAGGGTTTATCACGAGTTGTTTTGTAATTAATTATTAAATCTTCATCAATAATGTATTTTGGAAAAACATCTCCACAAGGTTTATAACCAATATGTTCTAAATCGAAATTATTATTTTCGATAGGGATTAGATTCTTTAGATATTCCTCGCTCGGATAGTATTCAAGATTAGTATTTTCAAACTTTTCTAACCAAACTTTAGAATATGGAGTATAGATAGTATAGGGTTTATTATTAGATTTTTGAATTTCATCTTTGTGAAATATTAGAGAATCCTTAAAGGAGAATGCTTTTATATTTTTGCTTTCAAAATAATCTTTAATTTCTTTATCTCTCTTATTTGCATAGGTTTCATAGTCTTCATTGAAGAATATTGATTCGATAGTATAGTTTCCATCTAAGGACTTAAAAACCTCTATTGGCTTACCGTAAAAATACTGAATATTAGAATTATATTCCTTTCTAAGTTTAAAATTTATCTCTTCAAGTGATTGGAAGATAAAGCTAAGCCTTTTATCGTATTTATCTGGGAATTGTTTTAATATCTCAGTATCAAAAATAAAAATAGGTAATACATTCTTCGATGAGGTTAAAGCCTTAAATAACCCATGATTATCATCTAATCTAAGGTCTCTTCTAAACCAGAAAATACTTATTCTTTGCTTCATATCGCTCTACCCTTCCATTTTAGTTCCCTATTTCTCTTGTTTTGAATAGATTTCAATATAATTTTTCCAAGAATAAACTGCTGATGAAGAATGTATTTTAAATTATCCTTCACACTTTGATAAGATGTAAGACTAATTAATACTCTTGTTATCAAGATAATAATAAAATAAACTACTAATAAAACTAAATTGCCATTAATTAATATAGGTATAAAGCCTAAAGATGTTAGTAACCAGAAGAGTATAGCAATAAAATATGAGTTTCCAAAGAAGTAATTTATATTTTTAGAAAAACCTTGAATGCTTTCTTTAAGTGAATTATACATTCTACAAGAAATATCCTTAGTTGATGCAAGACAAGCTATTCTTAGTTTATTCTTTTTATAGTAACGAGAGATTTGAATATCTTCTGCCTTGCTTGTTTTGAATAGTTTATGAGGTTGAATATCCTTATAAGTATTTGCTTTGAAAAGCATAAACTGACCATTTGCTGCTGAAATAGATGAGAATTTGGAGTAAAACACTAAAGGAAGAGCAAGAAGAGATAGGAGGATAACGTTCATATTTGGAATTGATATCTTTTCTCCCTTAGTAATCATTATTTGATTTGGAAAAATACTCAATAGGTCTAAGTCCTTAGAAATAGAATATTTGAGTGCTTTTTCAATAATATTATTCTTTATCCTTACATCTGAATCAATAAAAAGAAGATAATCACCATTAGACAAGGTAGATAGATTGTGGCAGGCAAAATTCTTACCCATCCATTCTTTTTCTAAACCATTTGATTCTATTAGCTTTACTCTTGAATCCTTTAGAGAATATTCCTTTACAATATTTCCTGTATTATCGCTTGACTCATCGTCGAAAACAAGTATTTCAATAACTACAGGGCTTGTGGAGGTTAAATCTTCAAGGATATTCCCAATATTCTCTTCTTCGTTTCTTGCAGGAATAAGTATAGATATTGTTTTATCAGTCTTGATATCAATCTCTTTATTTAGCCTTACTCTAAACAGCCAATTAATAAGACTTATTAAAAGTTGGAACAAAGAGAAAATAAGAATAAAGATTGAAATGTATTTAATCATTTTTCTCTATGTATTTGTTTTTCAGTAGAGTTCTTATAAAAATCATTATATGCCTTTTGAATATCTCTTAGATTATAATCTCCGAGGTATTGTTCCAAATAAATATATACCGAAGGCTTAGGACAAGAAAAATAGTCAATTAAATTGGCAGAGAATATTAGACTTATATCTTTTTCTTTAATTATTTTCTCAATCCCTCTTTTAAAAACAAATTCTGATTGGTAAATAGAATTTATCTCTCCTTGAGGGTAAATAACTAAAAGATTATTCTTGTCGTCTAATATGCTTGAAGAATAGTTTATTGAGTCTATAATATGTCTATATTGATTATTAATGGAGAACCCTCCTGTTTGATTAAAGAATTTATATTTTAATAGCTGATTTTCATGCATCATAAAATAGAATTTCTTCTTAAAGAGTTTTAGGTTAATATACATTGCCCAAAATCCATCCCACCATGATACGTGATTAGAAATAAGAAGAATGGGTTTGCTTAAATCAAATTCCTTGCTTTCAATAATCACAGAGTGGAACTTCTTTCTAATCATTCTCTTCGTATATAATTGAAAGAAAGGATATATAAAGAAATTATGCTTAGCCTTAAGAAATTCCCCTTTATTCATATTAGTGTCTAATTAGAATAATAAAGATGAAAAGAATGATTTGAGCTAAATAAATTGGCAAAGCCATTTTGTTTTTAATCTCTATCTTTAGAAAATATCTAATAGAATGAAATACAAATGCAAGTAAACCCCACATTAAAAAGTTTTGGATAGGAATAATATTATCTGCCCATGACCACATCTCCATCTTAGGTGCTGCTCTCTCCATAATAATATCATAAATTAGCATCAAACTTGAGGGAATAATAATCTGAGAAATAAAACCATACTTAAGCTTTGTAAATATTGAACTGGTAATATATATCATTAATATCCAGTTAATTCCAATTAATATAGGAGTCTCAAAAAGTTTAATCCCTAATCCATGATGATATTGGTATTTACCGAATAATAATCCTGTATTTACGCCAATCATCTCAATAATATAACTTGATATGAATACAAAGGAGAAAAATATTATCCTTTTCCTATCTGTGGCCTTCCTATCGTAATAAAACAATAGGCAGAGAGTAAGGATTAGAATTATAGGACTAAGATAGGTAAACAGCATATGAGTATAATTGATTGAGAAACCAATTATACCAACTAAGTAGAATATGATTATATTCTTAATAAAAAACCAGTCATCTTTATTACTAAGCCTATTCATTATACTTATCGCTTACCTTTGTAAATATTATCTTAAACCACTCTGTATAATTTTTTGGATTCTCTTGGATATCTTTCTTAAGCTCTTTAAAGCTAATATATTTCCAATCCTTTACTTCTTCAGGGTTTGGATTTGGAATTTGGTCGAAAACAATACTAAAAAGTCTATCGTACTCATGTTCGATTAGATTATCGTTTAGTTTTGCATAATAAGTAAAATCCAATTCATGTTTCAGCTCTCCCGTAATCTCCATTCCCATTTCTTCAATTAATCTCCTTCTTATTGCATCTTCATAACTCTCTCCAATAAAAGGATGAGTACAACATGCGTTTGTCCATAGTCCTGGGCTATGGTATTTCTCCAATGCTCTTTGATGCAGGAGCCATTCTCCCTTAGAATTCATGATTAGCAAGGAAACAGCTCTATGCATTTTAGCCTCTATATGAGCTTGAAGTTTCTCCATCTGACCAATTGGATTATCGTTTTGGTCAACAAGTTGTACAAGTATTTCTTCGTTTATCATTAAATAGTAGGTTTTATTTTATACTTAATAATTGTACTGAATAATAGTAGAAATTTTGTATAATCACTTACTCTGATTCTCTTTTCAATTACTTTGTTTGCGGGAGTTTGCTTAATTTTATTTAGTAAGCAAAGATAATATTTATATGCAATAATTACTGCTAATTGCGATCCTTTTGGAAGTTCTTTTATGCCAAGTTTTGCCTCATTAAAATCTTTTTCAATTTCTTTTATTAGTTCTAACTTCTTCTCTTCGTTAAATTTGCCAATTTCAAAATCTACAAAATATGTTCTACCTAAGTTTAACACATCTTCTTTTAGGTCTCTTAGGAAATTAACCTTTTGAAATGCAGAGCCTAATCTCATTGCCGGATTATATAGTCTATTGAATAATTCGCTATTATTTTTACAAAATATCTTCAAACACATCAATCCAACAACATCTGCAGAGCCATATATATAATCATTTGCCTCTTCTTTGGTTTTGTATTCTTTCTTCTCTAAATCAGAATTCATACTTTTTAGAAAGTTTTCAATATATTCATTGGGGATATTATATTCTTTAACAGTAATTTGAAAAGAATGTAGGATAGGGTTAGTGCTTATTCCTAAATCATAAGCATGGGAAAAGTCTTTTTTAAGTTTGTCTAACAATGCTTTTTTATCATAGTCATGAAAAGTATCAACTATTTCATCAGCTAATCTTACAAATCCATAAACACTATGAATAGCTTTTCGGGTTTTTGAATCAAAAAATTTTGATGCAGAATAGAATGAAGTGCTATACTTCTTCGTAGTCTCTTTGCTTACTAGGAAAGCCAGCTCATTATATTTCTCAATTGAGTTTTCTTTCTTTTGCATAGGAAAAGATTATAATTGTTAAGTTTATGTATGCAAAAATAGAAAAATAATGTTAGGAATTGCAAGTATGAAGTATTTTATTTTTTAAGGGCTAAAAATCAATAATTTAATCTCTTTTGTGAAGTGTGAATTAAACAATTTAATTTGCCTTTAAGTCCAAAACAAAATAAGATTTGAAATACTATAATTATAGGGGCGCTATCTTACCCAAAAATTGTTTTAAAAATAAGTTTAATGTCTCCAAAAAAAGTTCTAGTTTCAATATAATTTAAACTAAGAGCTATCTTTTGGGGCATTATTTCTTTTATATAGTATTCTTCTGGATTATCACTTTGTGAAAGAAGATCGTTCTCGTTGCGAAATGTTATAGAAGAAATATCAGTAATTCCTGGTCTAACATTTAAAATTTGTTTTTGCTCTTCAGAATATAAATCAACATATTTTCTGACTTCAGGTCTTGGTCCAACTAAAGACATATCTCCTTTCAAAACATTAAATAGTTGAGGAAGTTCATCAATTTTATATTTCCTAATAAAATAACCAATGTTTGTTACTCTTGGGTCTTTTCCATCTTTACCAACTGATAATAACCCTTTAGAATCAGCACCTATAATCATTGAGCGAAATTTGTAAAGAGTAAAGTCTTTATTCCCTTTGCCAACTCTTTTTTGTTTGTAGAATATTCCTCCCTTTGAAGAAAATGATATTGCTAAGCCAACAAAAATAAAAATTGGACTAAGTAAAATTAGTCCAAATAATGAGCATGTGAAATCAAAAAATCTTTTCATCAAAAAATTTATAAACTTACATTGTAATATCCCTCAACAAGATTTTTAACTATGTAATCTACTTGTTGATTAGTAAGTTGAGGATAGATTGGAAGCGATATTTCACGTGTATAAGTATCATAAGCAATAGGATAATCTTCAATCTTATACCCCATATTTTTAAACAAAGTTAACATAGGCATTGGAATGTAATGCACGTTAGTTGCTATTTCTTTTTCTGCCAAGTATTGAATAAGTCTATCTCTTTGGTCTTCAGTAATTGGATTTATTCTTAGTGGATAAAGATGATAGGAGGTAGTTATTTCTTTGTTGTCTTGTTGTGGAAGAATTGCCCAATGATATTCTTTTAATAGCTCGGAGTATCTTTCATAAACTCTTTTTCTTTCTCCCAAAAGGTATTCGTATTTGCGAAGTTGTGCAAGTGCAAGGGCTGCATTAATATCTGGCATATTGAATTTCATCCCATGAGCAATAATATCATAGCGCCATGCTCCTGCTTGTGTTTTGGTAAAGGCATCCTTGGTTTGTCCATTTAGGGAAAGTATCCTAACTTCTTTGTATAAATCGTCATTATCAAAAGGTTCTGGAAGGTTTAGGCAAATTGCTCCTCCTTCAGCTGAGGTAAGGTTCTTGACTGCATGAAGAGAAAGAATACACACATCAACCAATTGGGCAATGGTTTTCTGATTAAATGTTGCTCCAAGTGAGTGAGCAGAATCAGAAATCAACAATATTCTTCCTAATTTTTCTTGATTAGTAGAATTAGGATGGAACTTATCTTTTATTTCCTTTGAACATATAAGCTCCATTATTTTATTATAGTCGCAAGGAACTCCTCCTAAATCAACAGGGATAATGGCTTTGGTGCGAGGGGTGATGGCTTGTTTAATTTTATCAATGTCGATAGTTAGGTCGTTCTTAATATCAACCATAACAGGTATTCCGCCAGCGTCCATAACAGACATTGCGGTTGCACAATAAGTGTAGGCAGGAACAATAACCTCATCACCTTCCTTTAGTCCAAACCAACGCATCATCAGTATTGCTCCGCTTGTCCAAGAATTAACACAATTAACCCTTTTTGCTTTGCAATATTCCTGCAAACCCTTCTCTAAGGCTGCAACCTTTGGTCCTGTTGTTATCCAGCCCGAAACCAAGCTATCATTAACCTCTTTTATGACATCATCGTCTATGTATGGAGGAGAAAAAGGAATCTTCATTTTCCTAAATTGACATTATTTCTTTTTCCTTAACAGACAAAACAGTTTCTGTTTCTTTAATAAACTTTTCGGTCAATTGTTCAATTTCTTTCTCAACAACCTTAATTTCATCTTCCGAAACGCCTTGGTCTTTTGATTTCTTAACCTTATCAATGATTCCTCTTCTAACGTTTCTTATACTAACCTTAGACTCCTCAACCTCAGACTTTGCTCTCTTAACAAGTTCTCTTCTTCTTTCTTCTGTAACTGGAGGAAGAACTATGCGAAGAATGTCGCCTTCAAACTTTGGAGTAAATCCCAAATTGGCTGCTAAAATAGCCTTATCAATTGGAGAAAGCATGGTTTTTTCCCAAGGTTGGATAACCAATTGTTTTGGGTCTGGGGTAGAAATATTAGCAACCTGCTCAAGTGGAGTTGGGTTCCCATAATAGTCAACCTTAATTCCCTCCAACATGGTTGGGGATGCTTTTCCAGCTCTTATCTTATGCATTGCTCCTTCAAGAAACTTAATGGCTCCTTGCATATTTGTCTTACATTCTTCTATTAGATGTTTTGATAAATCTGTCATAATATATTAGGTTTTAATTAAATTCTTACTGCTATTCTTTTATAGGTTTCCGAATTATTATTTTCTGTTGTTATGGTAAAATTAAAAGTAATCTGGTTAGCATTATTCAATACTGCACTTCCTTTAATTTGATAGTTACCAATCTTTTGGTCGTAGTTAGCATTGTTTGAAATTACATCTGCAGAAATATTGAAAGATGAATTTAGCCCAAAAAGCTCTCCGCTAATAATAATTTTCCTTTCATTATTTGGATCAATCTTAATTGTACCCGAAGATGCTTTGATAAGGTTAGCCTTGGTTTGAGGGAAAATAATTTCTTCATTCATTCTCCAATTTCCGTTCCAATCCGATGAAGCTAAAGTTTCATCAGGTTCACATCCAACAAAAGCAAATGCTGTAAATAAAATGCTAATTAAGGCAAGGATTCTAACTCTCATTATTATTATATGTTTCTTGATTTCTAAAGTGCAAATATACTCAAATATGAATTAATTCTACATAAAAACGTTCGAAATAATCAATTTATTGATAATAATTGAGTAATTTTGAAGCTTGAAATTTATTTGAAAATGATAAAAAAACACATACCTAATTCAATCACACTTCTTAATCTACTTTGTGGAATACTCTCTATTTACACTCTTTACAATACTGAAAGCCTAATTCTTCCTTCACTTTTTATTTTGATTGGAGCCTTGATGGATTTTTGCGATGGATTATTTGCACGACTTCTTAAAGCCTACTCAAATATTGGTAAGGAGTTGGATTCTCTTGCCGATGTTGTAACCTTTGGAGTTGCTCCAAGCCTGATTGTGGTTGATTTAATGCAAGAGTTTTATCGTTATACTCAATTCTTGTCTCAATATTCTTTTGTAGTTTTTATTCCTTTGTTAATGGCTCTAATGAGTGCTTATAGATTAGCAAAATTTAATATTGATGAGCGTCAAACCATGGGATTTATTGGTGTGCCAACTCCTGCAAATGCTCTAATATGGCTTTCCTTACCAATTATTTATTATCTTGAAACTAATTCAATTCATCTTTGGGGAATTCCTTTTGAAAGTTTTTACACTACTCTAACAGCAATATTACTTAATCCACTTGTTATTCTCTTTGGTTCAATTCTTATGTCATTCCTCCTTGTTGCAGAGTTGCCTTTATTTGCTTTGAAATTTAAAAACCTGAGCTGGAAAGACAATAAAGAAAAGTTTGTTTTCCTGATTTTAACAATTATACTTATATTTGCATTTAATTTATATGCAATTCCGTTAGTAATATTTATTTATATACTTGAATCATTAATACTTAATATAATAAAGAAATGAAATTTATAGCAGAAATAGACGTAATGCCTTTAAAAGCTTTGTTGGACCCTCAAGGGAAAGCCGTAACATCTTCAATGGGAAACATTGGGTTAGAACAAATAACTAATGTAAGAATTGGCAAACATATAACATTGGAAGTTGAAGCAAAGTCTGAAAATGAAGCAAAGGAATTAGTTGATAGAGCATGCAAAGAATTGCTTCATAATCCAATTATGGAACACTACGAATTTAGATTAGTTAAAGCATAAGATGATTGGCAAGTCATTAGACATTGCTATTAAAGACTTCGATTATGATTTGCCAGAGGAGAGAATTGCAAAATTTCCTCTTTCGGAAAGAGATAAAGCAAAGCTATTAGTATTTAATAATGGAGGTCTTCAAGATAGGAATTTCTTTGAGTTACCGGACTTATTAGATAAGGATAGCTTATTAGTTTTCAACGAAACTAAGGTTGTTCACGCAAGATTATTTTTCAAAAAGCCAACTGGGTCAATAATTGAGGTTTTTTGCCTTGAGCCAACCAATCCAAATGAAATCCAAATTGCAATGGCTCAAAAGGGAGAAGGCTTTTGGAAGTGCTTTATTGGGAATAACAAAAAATGGAAAGAAGATTATTTATCTAAAACCATAACTTATAATAATAAAGAAATAACCCTTTGTGCAAAACGAGAAACTCAAGAGGATAATGCTTGGATAGTTAAATTCACTTGGACTAAGGAATATTCTTTTGCTGAGGTGCTTTTTCTTATGGGAGTTATTCCGCTGCCTCCCTATCTTAATCGACAGGCTATAGACAAGGACAATGAGGACTATCAGACCATTTATGCAAAGCAAGATGGCTCTGTTGCTGCTCCAACTGCTGGACTTCATTTTACCCAAAAGACTTTTGATGACCTAAAGCAAAAGCAAGTCCAATCTAATTTCATTACCCTTCATGTTGGTGCCGGAACTTTCAAACCCGTTAGTTCAGAATCAATCACCGATCATGTTATGCACTCCGAAAAGATTGGAGTTCCAAAGAGAGTAATAGAAAATCTTATTAAGTATCTTGATAAGAAGATTATTTGCGTTGGAACTACCTCAGTTCGAACAATTGAAAGTCTTTACTGGCATGGAGTTAAGCTAATAAATAATAAGGAAGAGGACATAGAAATCAATATTTCCCAATGGGAACCCTATCAAAATGCTGAAAATATTACTACCAAGCAAGCCTTAGAGGCGATTTTGGATAGGATGAACAGAGAAAATATTGATTTGCTTAGTGGTCAAACCCAAATTATTATTGCTCCAACCTATAAATACAAGATTGTTAGGGCTATGATTACTAATTTCCACCAGCCAAAAAGCACTTTATTACTATTAGTTTCGGCTTTTATTGGCGATAAGTGGAAAGAATGTTATAAATTTGCCTTAGAAAATAATTATAGATTTCTATCCTTTGGAGATGCTTGCTATTTTGAGCCAGCAACCAAAAGAATAGATGAATATTAAATGAATCAAATAGGAAAATGCTATGAAATACAAGAGAATTTTACTAAAACTTAGTGGAGAATCACTAATGGGAGAACAAGATTATGGTATTTCTCCAAAGATGCTTTCCCAATATGCAAGTGAGATTAAGGAGGCTAAGGATAAGGGTTGTGAAATTGCAATTGTTATTGGTGGAGGTAATATTTTTAGAGGCTTACAAGGAGCATCAAAAGGAATGGATAGGGTGCAAGGGGACTACATGGGAATGCTTGCAACCATAATTAATTCAATGGCATTGCAAGGAGAATTGGAGAAAATGGGTGTTAGGACTGAGCTTCTTTCTGGATTAACCATTGAGCCTATTTGTAAGGAACAATCTCGCAAGCGTTCTAAGGATGCAATGAGGGAAGGGAAGGTTGTAATTATTGGTGGAGGAACAGGAAACCCATATTTCACAACCGATACCGCTTCAGCTCTGAGAGCAATTGAGATTGAGGCTGATGTTATCCTAAAAGGAACAAGAGTTGATGGAGTTTATACTGCTGACCCTGAGAAAGACCCAAGTGCAACCAAATATTCCGAGCTAAGTTTTCAGGAAGCACTTAGCAAACAACTAAAAATTATGGACCTAACTGCTTTTGCTCTATGTCAAGAGAATAATCTTCCAATCTATGTCTTTGATATGAACAAAAATGGTAACCTCCTAAAAGTCATTATGGGAGAACATATTGGGACAATAGTCAAGTAGATTAATATTAAAAATATCATAATTCAAAATAACTCCTATCTAACTAAAATTAAATAGGAGTTTTTTTATTTTTTCTCTGAGATAATTTTATTTTTCTCTGAGATAAATTTACATATGCTTTATCTTTTTAAAAATAAGCTATGTTTATTTTCTCTAAACACTGATTATTTTGGCAGATATTATTATTTTCCTTATTTTTGCCAACTCAAAAGGAATTAATTCAAATTAAATATTAAAAACTTAACAAAGATGAAAAGAGTAAAAGTCTTATTTACGGCAGTTTTGGCTACGGCTTTTGTAGCTATGTCGGTATCGTCTTTTGCATGCACGAGCTTTTTAGTTACTAAGGGTGCATCAACTGACGGTTCAACAATGATTACTTACGCAGCAGATTCACATACACTTTATGGAGAACTATACTATAAAGCTGCAGCAAAGCATCCTGCAGGAACAATGATACAAATTGTTGATTGGGATTCAGGAAAGAAACTAATTAAGATACCTCAAGTTGCAGAGACCTACACAATGGTTGGAAATACAAACCAATGGGGCTTAGCAATAACAGAAACAACCTATGGAGGAAGACCAGAATTGGAAGATTCAACAGGCGGAATGGATTATGGTACTTTAATATACTTAACTCTTCAAAGAGCAAAGAACGCAAGAGAAGCTATTAAACAAATCACTGAGTTAATGGATACTTATGGTTATTTTTCTTCAGGAGAATCTTTTTCAATTGCTGACCCAAATGAGGTTTGGATATTAGAACTTATTGGAAAAGGAAATAATCCTAATGTTAAGACAGATAGCGAAGGAAAAATTGTAAAGGACAAAAAAGGAAATCCAGTTATTAATAAGAATATTAGAAAAGGAGCCGTTTGGGTTGCAATGAGAATTCCTGATGGATATATTTCCGGACACGCAAACCATGCACGTATTACCACCTTCCCACAAGAAGTTAAGAAGAGCTTTAAATCTATCTCTTCAAAAAACATTAAAGAAATCTTTCGTCCAGAAGTTGAGGTAGTTTATGCACAAGATGTGATTGAGTTTGCACGTCATAAGGGATATTTTAATGGAGAAGATAAAGACTTTTCATTCTCAGACACCTATGCACCTATAACTTTTAGTGCTGCAAGAGGATGCGAGGCAAGAGTTTATGCTGGATTCTTGCGTTGCGATAAATCAATCCAAAAATATGAAGACTATGCAATGGGACATAACCTAACCAACCGTATGCCTTTGTGGATTAAACCTGAAAAGAAATTATCAGTTAGGGATGTTATGGAACTAATGAGAGATCATTATCAAGGAACCCCAATGGATATGTCAAAAGATATTGGTGGTGGACCATATAATAATCCATATCGTTGGAGACCAATGGAATTTGAACTAAATGGAGAAAAATATGTTCACGAAAGAGCAATTTCAACTCAACAAACAGGTTTCTCACTTGTTGCACAACAAAGAAGCTGGATGCCAGAAGGAGCAAAAGGAATTCTATGGTTTGGAGTGGATGACACATATTCAACAGTTTATATGCCTCTTTATACAAACATGATGAGAGCTCCTGAGCAAATTAGAGAGGGAAATGGAAATATGGTAACTTATTCTGAGACTTCATTGTTCTGGCTATTTAATCAAGTAACAAACTTTGCTTACTCAAGATATTCTGATATGATTGTTGATATTAGAGCTAAGCAAAAGGATTTGGAAGAACAATTTATTAAGGATGTTGAGGAATTTGACAATAAAATAAAGGGACTTTCTGCAGAGGAAATGAGAAACGATATAACAAAATTCTCAGTTGAAAGAGTTGATAAAACTTATAGAGAATGGAAAAAGTTAAATCAATATCTAATTGTTAAGTATATGGATGGAAACATAAAAAAGGAAAAAGACGGTAAGTTTACTGAAAGCAAGTATCGTCAAGGACAAAATGAATTCCCAATCCAAAAACCTTATCAAAAGAAATGGTTAGAAACAATAGTTAAAGACCATGGAGATATTATTAGAATTCCAGCAGAAAAGAAGTAATAATATTATAAAGTGAATAATAACTAAATAAATAATATATGGGAAAGATGAGAATACATTCTCTTCTCTCCCATATTTTTTAATGTATGGCAAAAGGAAAACAATTAATAGGTATATTTCTTTTAATACTTTACATTTTTTTCTATGCAGGTGCCAACTTGCAGCCACACACGCATATTGTTGATGGATTAACAATAGTGCACTCTCACTTTTCTAAAGACACACTTCCTTTTGCTCATCACAAATCAACCCACTCTCACAAAACATCTGAGATTAATTTAATCCACGATTTCAATATTTCTCTCTTCTTTATCGTCTTTATTACAATTTCTTTAAGGATAATTGCTCAAAAGCCAATAAAGATTATTGTTGAAAGAGAAATTCTTATTCCTTTAAAGTCCTATCTTTATAATCCTTGTTTAAGGGCGCCCCCAATTTCTTAGTTTTATTTAATGTCAAATAAGACTTATTATTTTGACATAATTCTAATTAGAAAACAATTAGCTATTTACTTATTTAAAAATTACTCTATTTCTAATCAATAGGATAGAATGGTTGTATAGTAGTGTCTTTTCTTTTTAGATAATTCTTTAAACCCAAATTCTTCTAATAAAAGAGTAGGATTTGAAAAGATAATCAAATAAAACAAATAAGAAATTAAATGAAACAAGTTATATTTTTTGCAATATTATTTGCAAGCATAATGGTCTATGCATCTCCCACAATTAAAAAAGATGACGATAAGGCGAACATAGAAGGGCATATTTTTGATGCCAAAACAAAAATCCCAACAGAATATGTGTCTATTGGAATTAAAGGAACTTCAATTGGCACAGTAAGTGACATAAATGGTAACTTCATGATGAGGGGACTTAAACCAGGAAAGTATGTTTTAGTCTTTACATGTGTTGGTTATCAGAATGTAGAAAAAGAAGTTTTAGTTTTAAAAGATGAAACGGAGCATGTGCATGTTGAACTGCAAGAGGCTAAAAAGCTTATGGACGAAATTGTTGTATCAGCCAATAGGGTAGAAACTTCTCGAAAAGAGGCTCCAATAATTGTAAATGTATTATCCGATAAGACCTTCCAGCAATCCAATGCACAAGATGTTTCTCAAGCTCTTCCTTTCCAAAGTGGAGTTAGAGTTGAGTATAACTGTCAAAACTGTGGATTCCCTCAAGTAAGAATTAATGGAATGGAAGGACCATACTCACAAATTCTAATTGATTCAAGAGCCATAATGTCTTCTTTGGGAGGTGTATATGGCCTTGAGCAAATTCCAGTTAATATGATTGACAGGATTGAGGTTGTAAAAGGAGGGGCATCAGCTCTTTTTGGCTCAAATGCAATTGCAGGAACAATAAATATAATAACTAAAGAACCAATAAATCCTTCATATTCCATTTCCACAGACCTTAGTTCAATAGGGATGAAGGCTTATGCTCAAAATTTTAATTCTAATGCAGTAGTTATAAGTAAGGACCAAAAGGCTGGAGCTTCTTTCTATCAAACATTTAGGAAAAGAAATCCTTTTGACTATGATAATGATGGGTTTTCAGAAATAGGGAAATTGGATGTCTTTTCTTTTGGAACCAAGAGCTTCTTTAAAATCAATAATACAAACAAAATAACCTTAGAATATCACACTACAAAAGAAACAAGAAGAGGAGGGGATATGTTTGACTTTCAACCTCACTTAAGTAATATATGTGAAATGACCGATCATAATATTCATTCAGGAGGTTTAAGCTATGATTACATAAGTTTAGATGCTAAAAATCGCTATTCCGTTTATGCTTCAGGACAATATATTGACAGAGATTCATATTATGGCTCAAATCAAGACCCTAATGCTTATGGAAAAAGCAAAGACTTTACTTTGCTTTTGGGAACTCAGGGCTCAAATAAAATCGATAACCTTATTTTCCTTCCTGCCTCATTGGTTTATGGATTGGAATATAGTTCTAATGAGTTGCATGATGAGGTAAAAGGACATAATATTCTAACTAATCAGAAAACTAATGTTTATGGAGGCTTTGGTCAAGTTGAATGGAGTTCAAAAACAATTAACTTCCTATTAGGAGGAAGGTTGGATAAGCATAACTTAATAAAAAATCCAATATTTAGTCCTCGCCTTAACGCATTATACAAACCAACTGAAAATTTACAAATGCGTATCTCTTATGCTTCAGGTTACAGAGCACCACAAGCTTATGAAGAGGATTTTCATCTTACTCAGGTTGGAGGATTGTCCCTAAGAACCTTTTTGGCAGAAAACTTAAAGCCTGAATATTCCAATAGCCTTAGTTTTTCTTTAGACTACTATTTGCAATTAGGAGATAATTATCAAACAAATCTTCTTTTTGAGAGCTTCTATACTGATTTGGATGATGTTTTTGCTTTAAAAGTTATAGAGTCTGACACTATTAATAATATTATGATTCAAGAAAGATATAATGCAAGTGGAGCTGTTGTAAAGGGAATAAGTCTTACAGGAAAGTTAACCTATAAAGACTTATATAGTATAACTCTTGGTTATACTCTTCAAAGCAGTAAGTATAAAGAAATTCAATTTTGGTCAGAAGACTCTAAAGTTGAAGGAACTGACCAAATGTTAAGAACCCCCAACAACTATGGTTACACAACTTTTAGCATTTCTCCAATTAAACCATTAGACATTTCCCTAACTGGAACTTACACTGGAAAGATGAAAGTGCCACATTTTGCTGGTTATATAGAGAATGACAGAATTGAAACAACTCCAAGTTTTTTTGATTTAAACCTTTCTTTAGCCTATAGTTTTTCTTTGTCCAAGTCAACAGGAATTAAGTTAAGTGTTGGTATGAAAAATATTCTTGATTCCTATCAAAATGATTTTGATAAAGGAATTAACCGAGATGCAGGCTATATTTACGGTCCAATGCAACCACGAACAGTCTACTTAGGTTTAAATCTATTTAGCAATTAGTAGTATTGAGGCTGTCTCATAAATTTGAAGTGCCCCCAAAAGTTTTTTGTCTGACTTTTGGGGGTCACTTCAATTATTCTGCCTTTTCGTTGAATCAATTTTAATAATCAATGTTTTTCAACGACTTACATCATCAACTCCAAATCAGATACATTACCAAAGCCAAACTATAACTTAGCATATAGCCAAACTATAACTTAGCATATAGCTAAACTATAACTTAGCACATAGCTAAACTATAACTTAGCATATAGCTAAACTATAACTTAGCATAGAGCAAAACTATAACTTTACTCATGGCAAAACTATAACTTAGCTAATAGCTAAACTATAAGTTTACTCATGGCAAAACTAAAGTTTGCTTATAGCTAAATTACTAATTTACTCTATGTATATTGATTATTTGGTTTGTAAAAAAAAGAAAAAGACAGAATATTATTCTGCCTTTTCGCTAAACTTATTTTAATAATAAATGTTTTTCAATGATTTACATCACCAACTCCCAATCTGATACACTACCCCTAATTATACAAAAATAATACTTTATGAGTATCTTTATCAATACAAACGACACATTTTTTCGAATTATCTTCTTTGGATTGTAATAAAAAGTAAAGATTCTTCTCTGGATTACTATATCCAATTAGTTGAGTAGAATTTTCATAAGCAATAATTTTAAAATTAGATTCATTGCTCAAAAATCCAAAAAAGGTTATTTCCTGATCTATAGACCTAATTAGATTTGCATTATAATAATCATTGACAATCCACTTTTTTACTTCTTTTATTTTTATCAAATTCATAATACAAATAGGAAAAGCTGTTTTTGATCCACTTACAAAAGTATTTGTTCCTATCATATAAGGTAAACTTACAATAGTATAACAAAAGAATATTCTAATAATAAAATACAAAGAAATTACTATAATAATTATTGAAGGCACTTTACTTTTCATGTCTAAAAATTTTAATGAATTTGAAAATCAGACTTTTGTTTTTTCCCATTTTTATACATATTCATTGGTTTTGCTGATGGGTTTTCGTCGTGCGGGATTTGCAATCCCGCACTATATTATTATTAGGATTTGTAATCCGATACTTATTCATACATATTATTTTATCAATTCAATCTCCAATATTCCTTTCCCTCCTGCATAATCAATTGCTGAACTATATTTATAATCCTCTGGCAAATATACAA
>ENA-UOOH01000989-UOOH01000989.1-fermentation-metagenome-genome-assembly--contig:-NODE-989-length-29240-cov-260.101148_pt1 | contig 29240 bp, 34 predicted proteins | sample MGYA00245778_ERZ724025 | MGnify/ENA primary metagenome ERZ724025 (study PRJEB28704, sample SAMN03018313) | fermentation metagenome | biome: anthropogenic terrestrial biome; feature: soil... | reverse complement strand
GACATAATTTTAAATTTATAATTTCAACATAATAATAGTTTCGGGATAGGCTCTTTATTAAAATTAAGCTATGAAATAAGTTCAAAAGCAAAAGTTGCAGCATTTATAGATGCTAACGCTTGAGAGCGCTCTCTATCAGACTCAGATTTCCTATCTAAATTCAGTAGTTCACTAATTTTCACTTTCCCTGAACCATGTCTCCCGATAGCTATATATATGGTGAAAACGCCACTATATGTCTCTTTTGCCATCTAAGCCTGGATATGGTTCTAAAATAGAATTAAAGTCAAAGGAATGTATTGATACCATATTACAACCTCTAACAAAAATTGAACTGAGTTTCGAAGCAAAATTATCTCAGGATAAAGCATATCCATCCACATTAAAATTGTGATGAGGAGTATAAGTTAGTCTTTTTAGCGACGGTTACTTAGGAAGTTCTATTCCCTCATCAAGGAGGTTGTCCGACAATTCAATTTTAAGGTAAAATGGTGATAAAAAAAGGAATTTGAGACCTTTAAATTGAAAAAAAAGGATTCCGATTATTATTGTCAATAACTTTTGGACAGCCTGCAAGCTGCAGGGTATTAAAATGAAAGGAAAGTCAAGAATACTCAGAATTGTTTTTAGAGTTGAGATTAGGGTAAAAAACATCTTTAGAACTATTACAATACTAATTTTTTAATTTATCGCTTCAAAATAATCTCTATAATGAAAAGCTTTTATCTTTTAAACTTAAATACAAATTAACATTAACCAGAGGGGTAATATGAATAAAGGCGAGAATAAGAGAGTTCCGTACAATATCACAAATATTAACAAATGCATGTGCTCCGAATGCCCGGTTCAGGCTGATAGTCAGTGTGCGATGGATAAACTTAGGAAATCAAAACAAGAGGCGGAAAAACTACCCGCAGGGCAGGCTCCAAATCCCGAGGACGTCCCTGGGATATACTGCTCCACAGGCAAAGCCAGATGCCAGGATCTTAACTTTGATAGACAATGCATTTGTCCTACCTGTGTTGTTTGGAAAGAGTATGGTCTCAAGGATGTAGATCCAAATAATCACTTCTGTCAACATGGCAGTGCAGCTTAAATCTATTTGAAAAGCTTTTGGACCTACGGAAACTTTAACAGTATGGCAAAAAGTAATCATGAATTACTTCAATGCTGCTTTCTCCGTTTGGAGTAATCTACCAGAATTTGCCTCAATCTGAGTGGATGCAGACTTATTGATGCTGTTTTCATGTTTGAACTAAGACAAATTACTAATGTGAGATGCTCAAGGACGCCAAAAGGTGAGGGCTACAGACAATCATGTTAGAGGACTGTTATCCAAAATCACAAGATCAATTTGCTCGACCAGGAGATAGCAGCCGAAAAGGCGGGCTTTGAATCGATCTCTGCGAGCGATCACTTTTTCCCCTGAGATCTTCGGGACAATCGTGCAATATTTGGACATGGCTAGGCGTGGCTGCTGCGAGGCTGAACGGCATCGAAACCGGCACCGGTGTCACCTGTCCTATCTTGCGTTATAACCCGGCGATCTTCTCCCAGTCAGCGGCGACCGTCGATAGGATGAGTAAAGGCAATTTTTATCTCGGCGTCGGCACCGGGGAAGAGACGAACGAGTATCCGACGACAGGGCTATGGCTGTGATACAACAAACGTCAGGATACTGATGTGAGAAGCCATCGAACTGATAAGATTGCTTTGGAGCGGGGAAGAGGAACCTTCAACGGGAAATATTATGGGACGAGGAAAGCCAGACTGTACACGATACCTCGGCGGCGTATCCCATCTACATCTCACCGTTCGTTCCGAACAGCTCACTCGTTGCAGGCTACTAAGGCGACGGTCTGATCAGCGTCGCCAATCCGCCCGAGGTGGTGAAAGCGATCATCGCCAACTTCAAAGCTGGTGCCCGAAAGGCTGGAAAGAACCCTGAGAAGATGCCAAAGCAGGTTGAGATAACGGTGGCTTACACCGATGATGTGGATGCCGTTGTAAAAATATTTAAGCGGTACTGAGTCGGCATGATGATCTTTGCGACATGTCTCCAGAACATCTATATGCCGGAGATGATAGCCGCAAACGAAGTAATCGTAGGAGTCGATACGGTCAAGAACCGGCTATGTATTTCCAGTGACCCCGACGTGCACGCAAAGTCCATACAACGGTCCATCGATAAGGGCTTTGACCAGCTTTATTTTCATTCCGCGGGCCCGAACAAGATAAATTCATCGAAGGCTACGGGCGAGATATGCTTCCGATCATCCGAAAAAAGAACCATCCGAGGGATGCAGCCATTGTATAAAAATTGATATTGGTTGTGAGGAATTTATATGCTAGAGCCTTTTGAACGAGAAGGAATCCGCGAAGCGTGGGACATATACAAGAGGCATACCCTGTCCAACAGCATTATCAACAATATGGTCATACGGGACGACGAGCTGACACTCGTAATGCAAGAGGATGGCGAGATACCCATTACAGAAAATTACGGGTATGGCCTCTATTACCATGATTGCAGGTACCTGAGCGGTTTTCTCATGCGACTCATGGACACGCCTCCTACGCGGGTTCTGTCCAGCGACGAGAGAGGTTTCAGATCAACGCTTATGGTCACCAACCCGGAAATAAAGGATTGCACAGGTACCATCGTTCCCAAAGAAACGCTCCTCAACACCCTGGATACGGTCATACCGGGATGCGTCCAGCATACCCATATCATCCGGAACTTCAACACGTTCCCCGTGACCTTGGACCTGACTTTTGAATTCGACGCAGATTTCGCAGATATGTTCACCATCAGGGGCATCGCCCCTCCGACCTCTGGGAAAGTGTTGCCGGCCAGAGTCGAAGGTAAGAACCTTTACTTATCCTACGAGGGAGAGGACAAGCATCGGCGCAATACAATCATTGCATTTGATCCATTGCCTACGAGGGTAGAAGGGAAAAAATGCACCTTCGAGCTGAAGATAACTCCCCATGGGTCAGAGACGGTAAACGTGGAGATCTCCGTTGAGGAGATTAAGCCCGGCCAGGAACCAGAACGACCAGTGAAAAATCCCGATCAGCGAATGAACCAGATCATGAGGTCCTACGTTGCGGCTCTCGAATGCTGCGACAACATACCGACCAGCAACAACGTTTTCAACAGCATCATGGTGCGCTCGCTGGCCGACCTGAATATGATGCGCATGAGCCTCAACGGAGATATGTTCCATTCGGCGGGGGTACCCTGGTACGACACATTATTCGGGCGGGATAGCATCATCTCAGCACTCCAGCTATTGCCATTCGAGGCGGGGCTGGCAAAAAGCACGCTGCTGGTGAACGCAAAATTCCAAAGCAACAGATCAGATGGCTGGAGGGACCAGGAGCCCGGTAAAATGCTTCACGAGCTGAGGCTGGGCGAGCTGGCCAACCTGAATCTGATCCCGCATACGCCATACTATGGAACCGTCGATGCCACACCCCTGTTCCTAATCCTCTTTACCGAATATATAAACTGGACGGGGGATATCGAATTGGTCAAGCAGCTGGAAGGCAATGTGGACCAGGCCTTGAGATGGATCGATGTCTACGCCAATATAGAAGGAAATGGCTTTGCCTACTATGCGGTGAAATCCCCATTGGGCATTTACAACCAGTGCTGGAAGGATACAATCGAATCGATCAGCCATTCAGATGGCACGCTGGCGAAACAACCGATCGCTGTTGCCGAAGTACAGGGATACGTATACATGGCTAAAAAACGCCTTGCGCCGCTGTTCAGGCAGCTGGGGCGGGAAAGCGATGCGTCAAGGCTGGAAAAGGAAGCCGGGGAACTGAAAGAGAGGTTTAACCGGCAGTTTTGGATGAAAGACAGGCAATTTTTTGCCCAGGCATTGGATGCAGAAGGCGTATGCGATGTGATATCGTCAAACCCAGCGCAGTGCCTGTGGACAGGAATCATCGATCAAAAATACGTAAAATATCTTGTCGACAGGATCTTCAGAGATGACATGTTCACCGAATGGGGCATTCGCACTCTGTCCTCGAAAGAGCAGCGGTACAATCCGCTAGGATACCACACCGGCACGGTCTGGCCACATGATAACGCGATCATTGCCATGGGCTTGAGAAATTACGGGTTCATCAACGAGATGTCCTTATTGTTTACAGGCATGTACGAGGCGGCCAGGGCGTTCGAGAACTATCGGCTGCCGGAGTGCTTCGGTGGGCTGACGCGCTCGGAGTATAGCGTCCCAGTGAAATACCCGGTAGCCTGTAGCCCGCAGGCATGGGCATCGGGAACCATGCCGTTTATTCTCACCGCCAGCCTGGGTGTATTTCCCGACGCCCTGAATAATCGGCTGATCATCAACAAGCCCCATCTGCCTTCGTGGCTAGACAACGTGCAGTTCAACAGCGTGAAAGTCGGCAACACGCTGACTGATTTGAATTTCAGGCGCGTTGAAGAGGAGACACTGGTCAACGTATCCAAGAAGAGAGGGGATATCAATGTGCTCATCGAGTATTAACGGTCGGAACTAAACGGAAAAAACTGAAGGAAACGAGATTAACAAATAGGATTGGGAGAGCATATGGCAAAAGTATCAATGTACACCATAAGCACCTGCCCGGTTTGCCGGAAAACAAAGGAATTTTTCCGGGCTAGAGGCATACCATTTGATTTCATCGATTATGATCTCGCCAGCGAGAGCGAGCAAAACAAGGTAGCTGCTGAGATAATGAAGGGTACAGGCGATATCGGCTTCCCGTTTGTCAGGATCGATGATGTTGTGGTCATCGGGTTCAATCCTGAGAGGTTTGAGCAGCTTTTGAAATCGGAAAAATGAAATCGGAAAAGCTCGAATTTGAACTGATTCTGCAGTTTGATATCCTTATGATTGTATGTATGCTCTCCCAGCAGCATTTCCCTAAGCTGGGAAGCGTTTTTGACGGCCTTGGCTCTAGCGTAGTTATTGAAGTAAACAAGAACTTTTGCAGCTTTTACATGGCCTCATTGATACGAGGTACCCATGTATCTAGCTGTTTCTTTTCATGGAGGTAGTAATATCTATTGAGCCTGTTGTTCTCTTCCTCTTTATCTTGACCATATCAGATGTCAGAATTCTGCCCATGAAAGCGAACATTAAAATGTCAGGCAGTCTCTAAGGCCTCTGCCATTTAATAAATTAAATTTTAACATCTGATCCCGCTGTTTTTATAAAGATAATAGTGTCAGTTACGTATTTATATGCTTGTACAAATATAATTCTACCTTAAAAGTGGGAGGGTAATTATGAAAACGATTTACGATATATTACAAGAAGAACATGACCAGATAGCTGATTTGATAAAACAAGCAATAAATGATGGGTCAAAGGAATCTTTTTACAAAGTAAAAGATAAAATAGATCCTCATTTACTAGGAGAAGAAAAGCTCTTCTATCCATTGCTTGAGCAAAAGGAAGAACTGAGTGACCTAGTTAATCATGCTTATAAAGATAGGGTCCTCAAAAAATGATTCATTTTTCAAGGGTTAATAAGCCTTATCTCGTGAATTGTATGTGGTGCTAGTGCTCCCCCAGTAAAAGTACAGATGATAAAGAATTTATTTTCCATTAAAGAAATTAAATATCCTTAACTTCCATTTTAAGGTTTTTTAGCCCTATTTTCAACATTTAATTTTGTAAAACGGAAAACGGAGTCAGTTGCCATAATTTCAAAAAAATGTGATTTGTCAAAAAATAAAGCTCTAATCCCATCCATCTATTATTTTTAAAGTTTAATCGGGTTTATTTTCCTCTAAATTGGATTTTAAGAATGTACTTTTGTTGGGGGAACTCTGGTTATATATCTATTACCTAAAATAAGCATTCTGAATCCTCAATTTACACACTGATTTTGGAGGACCCTATATAAAGAACATAGTGACATAAGATCCATTTCATCTGAATTGGAGAAAATGTCAGCTCGTACTAAAGAATGGGAATCAAAAGTTCTTGACCTGGACAAAGCAGTGCAGCACCATGTGCAGGAAGAGGAAGAAAAGATATTTCCAGAAGCTCAAAAAGTCCTGAGTGAAGATAAAGCACAAGATATAGCTCAGAAATATCTTGAGTTCTCGAGGAATTTCCAACAACAACGCAGTATGCATTAAGTTTAATGAAGGAGAATAAATCAGCCTTCACTGGATGGTTCTATCAAGTCTTCGGTTGATGGATATATTGTAGGTTTGGTGCTAGCTGAAAAAATGTTATAGCTCCAGCAGATTTTATAGAACCCCTTTTGTTTCAGGATTAGTCATGCAAAATCCGTAATAAGCGTCTGCCTTTCGTCTTTTTCCCTTAGTTTAGAGACTCCTACACCCACAAGCCTTAATTTCCTGCCGAGAAATTCTGAAAGGAGTTCCATGGAAGTCCTTTTAATCGAATCAATGTCCCATGTCCATATCGGTACGGTTTTTGCACGTGTATAAGTTGTAAAGTCCTCTAAACGTACAATGATCGTTACCGTTCTGAAGAGCAAACGATTCTTCGTTAGGTTGTGATGCACACCATCTGCAAGCACATCTATGCATTTGACAATTTTTTTAGAATCTTCTGTGTCTTCATCAAACGTTATATGTCTGCTGATGGACTTTATTCCTTCTCGTTCTTCAACCTCTTCAAAATCGATTCCATTAGCTCTTTGCTTCATTAGATACCCCATCTTCCCGAACCTTTCTGAGAGTATCTTTATATCGCAGTTTGCAAGTTCTTCTACGTTGGTTATTCCCATCATTTTAAGGATTCTGGTTGTTTTTTACCTATTCCAGGGATTTTTGATACCTTTAGTGGAGACAGAAAATTTTTTACATCCTCGGGCTTAACAAGTGTGAGCCCAACGGGTTTCTGATATCCAGATGCGATCTTTGCTATTAGTTTGTTGGAACCGACACCGACAGAGCACGTAATTCCTTCCTGTCTTTTGATTTCGTCTTAGATCCTGTTAGCGCAAAGAACTGAATCATCATAATTCTTGAAATCAATCGACACCAAATATGCTTCATCTATACTTACTTGTTCAAACTTCTCAGAGAACCCTTTCAATATCTGCATCACGTTCGATGGACCGCTTTATACAACTCCATACGTACAGGCAAGAAAACACAATTCGGGCACAATTTGTAAGCCTTAGATATTGGCATCGCTGAGTGTATTCCATATTTTCTTGCTTCGTATGAGCAGGTGCTTACAACACCTCGTCCTTCTCCTCCTTTAGGGTTTGCACCAACGACAACAGGCTGTCCTTTAAGCTCAGGTTTTTCTCTTATCTCCACAGAAGCAAAAAAACTGTCCATATCGACGTGTAAAACTATCCTTCCGCCATGATTTTTTTCAGAATTAGAGGAAGACATTACGGTATGTAGTATCAAACATGTAATAAAAAGTTGCGAAAATCAGTACTGTGAAGTCTATGAGGGATGGGCATTTTATAGGTTTGACATAGGGAACTTTATCCCTCGTACACTTTACAGTACCTCAAAGGAGCGCATTATATATCACAATTTGAAGAGTCGGATGCAGAATTTTCTTCCGCCTGATAACCGGCAGGGTCGTATAGCACTTCCATACCCGGGCAAAGACCGACGATCCAGTGAGCTCGAGAAAGCAGCACCTTACGCGTTCGCCCAGATCTCGGAAGAGAACGCCATCCGGCTGAGCATAAAGGACGATGAGATGGTCGGCGTTAGGTCACGGAAAGGCATAGTACGTATTGCCATGGTAGGGAACATCGAGGTCGGATATATCTTCACCTTTAAATTATGGGTATTGGGACTTAAATTACGGGTATTGGAATGAGATGAATGCAGGCCAAAGGCAGCCGACGAATTGACTATTCCCTTATGGGGATCCCATCAGCAAGCAACCACAACGCCTCAGGATGGCTGCGGTGAGATTGAGTGAGACCAGGTCAGAGCCGATAGGGACCATAGCGGCGGGCGCACGCAAGGTAACAAAAGAGACGGAACATCGAGAACGCCCTCATGGGTCGATTACTTGAGTAAAGCTAGTGATAATAGCCATCGCCAGTGAAATTGTGAGGCATATGATACTATCCATGGAGCGCCGGTATTATAGAAGTAATAGGGAATGAGCAGGGATGATATCAATGGATTCTGTCGAATCTTCGGTTGATACCTAAATTCATGGCATTACATCAACGACGTTATCTCACCATTAACCAAAGACTCTAGGTACTTTAAAGAGAGTAGGATATTTCTCTTTTAATGGTATGAGAAGCTCGCTATCTATTTTTGCATTATAAAGTGTTTCCGCCCTAGAAAGCTGGTTAAGTGATAGATTCTGAGCCCTTTCAAGGTTAACTCCTTCAAGTTTAGTTCCTAAAAGATCAGCTCCTTCAAGGTCAGCCCCTTGAAGATAAGCCTCCGTAAGGTCAGCGCCTTCAAGATTAGCCTTTACAAGGTTAGTTTCTATAAGGCCAGCTCCGTAAAGGTTAGCTCTCTTAAGATTGACTCCTTTAAGGTTAGCTCCTTCAAGATGAGCCCCTTTAAGGCGAGTTCCTTCAAGGTTAGCTCCTTCAATCTGAGCCTTATTAAGATTAGCCCATTCAAGATCAGCCCTTTCAAGCTTAGTTCCTTTAAGGTTAGTTCCTTCAAGATGAGCCCCTTTAAGGCGAGCTCCTTCAAGATTAGCTCTTTCAAGATTAGCATTTTGAAGGTTAACTCCTTCAAGGTTAGCCCTTCTAAGAAAAATCCCATGAAGATCGATCTCTATAAGGTCAGTTCCTTCAAGGTTAACTCCTTCAAGGTTAGCACCTTCAAGTTTAGTTCCCTTGAGTTTAGCCCCTACAAGATTAGCCTCTTGAAGGTCAGCTCCATAGAGGTCAACCATTTGAAGATTAACCCCTACAAGATTAGCCCCTTGAAGATTAGCTCCTTGAAGGCTAGCTCCTTCTAGTTTAGCCCTTTGAAGGTTAGCTCTTTGGAGGTTAGCTTTCTCGAGGTTAGCCCCTATAAAATAAGTCTCTTTAAGGTTCGCTTCTTCAAGGTCAGCAGCCTCAAGGTTAGCTCTTATGAGATTCGCTCCCTCAAGGTCAGTTCCTTTAAGGTCAGTCCTTTCCAGGTTAGTTCCTTTAAAAAAAGCTCCTCGAGGGTCTTTTCTCTCTGAGATATCCATTTACAATTGTTAGCTTTGAACTAAAATAAGTATTACTATACTAGGAAGATATTTTTCTGTCCAGTATTTAGTTTAAAGTTATATCGGTTCTGGGTATACTAAGTCTGTAAGAGATGGATCTATCAAATCTCCGGGAATTAGAGCCTATAGTAGCGTCAAGCTTCTAGGTTTTAATAAACTTTGAGAAGATAAGTTTAGAGAAGATTTCTACAGATCCGAATAAAGATTGTCCTGATTATGGAATTAAAAATCAAAGATGTAAGAAGTGCAACCCGCTGCAAGCAATGGAGCATGCTCGTGCCAGTTCTTTAGTGAATGTATTTCCCTTTGATCTTGGGTAGTTTTCATCCTCATGGCAAGCTGTAAAATATTCGATGATAAGAGCCAATCTGTCTAGTCAGTTTCTACAAATTACGTATACATCTACAGTATCTTCGGTACTTAGTTTTAGAGCCTATCCCAAAACACTAAATTACTTCTCTGAATCCTTTATTCCGAATAATGAATCAAGTTCCTTATCATGAAAACAATCCTGAAAATTCTTGATAATTAAGAATTAAATGACTTTTGAGATAGGCTCTTTAAGTTACATCGATTATCAGTCTGGGTATCTCAAATCTATATGTAATGGCTCTATCAAATTTTCGGGAACTTGGGCATTTATCAGCTAACATAGAATCCGTAAGATTGTTTAACTCTCGAAGATTTGATAGCATCATCTATGATTTTGGATACGATCTGATATTAATTGAGAGCTAAACTATAGCATGCCTGCAATCTAAAAAGGATAAGATTGCTCGGAAGAGAAGCCCAGATTATAACATACTTTTGATCCGAAACTTAATTTCCAAAAGTATATCCGTCTTTGGTAATTGATTTAATATAAATAATTAGATAAAAATATAAAGATAAAAGCGACTATAATGGATTTAGCAGGACAGATAGTCCTTGCAACCAGAAAAAGCAAGGGAATAGAAGAGCTTCTGCTTCGCCTTGGCAGCAGAAGGCGCAAACATTGTCACTACAGCAAGGAAAAAGTAAAATTAAAAAGACAATGATAAGTTAGGTCGTCTATCACTATGCAGTTGATATTTTTATGATTAATTTACCAGTGCTAGAAATGCCTTATGTTTCGTGCATCAAGCATGTTATTAACCTTACGGAATTGCAAAAAAGGTATGATGCGTCATTAAAAGTGTTTTGGAAATAACATCAACTAACTAATAGTGCACGACCAAGCATTATGGCAGCAGTTTTAAAGGTATCACTAGCTTTTGGTGTGTATCCAGATAGTAAGTGCGAAAATGTTACAAATAAGATAGTTTTTCCAGGGGTCGAAAAGAAGGGCATTTTCTCCAAAATTAGTGATAGCGATTTCTATGTAAAGTCCTAAGATATAGAGATTAAACAGGGGAGTAGAGTAAATGGCTAAAGCAAAGATCGCGGTAAATGGCTACGGTACTATAGGAAAAAGGGTTGCAGACGCCGTTAGGGCTCAGGACGATATGGAAGTTGTGGGAGTTTCCAAGACAAAGCCAAACTATGAGGCTCAAGTAGCCCACTATCTGGGATATGACATATATTAGCAGCGTGCCAATTTTTCTGTAAAATTAGAAATCTGAATAAGTTTGTGGTCTGAGAATCCAATAACAAGAGAGCTAAATTTCACTTAGTATACAAAAATTTGACTTTGAATTTACAGAAAATTCGGGACACTGCCCATATATTGCCCTGCTGAGAATTTCGGAGCTTTTGAGAAGGCAGGAATGCCGGCAGCCGGTACTATTGAAGAAATGCTGGAGAAGTCTGACCTGGTTGTGGACTGCACTCCGGGGGGAATCGGGGAAAAAAATAAACCAATGTACATGAAAGTCGGAATAAAGGCACAAGGTAAGGGCAAGCCTTGCAAGAAGAGCAGTCGACCCACCTGACATTAAAAAAGGGCCAGTTAATGCAATTGTACTTAATCCGCCTAAACTTCCGTCACATCACGGGCCTGATGTTAGGAGTGTACTCCCGCATATTAACATAACTACTGCAGCCGTAAAAATTCCGACAACTGAGATGCACATACATACTGTAAATATGCAGGTTAATAAGGACTGCACCGCAGAAGACATCAAGAAAATTTTCTCATCCGAGTCAAGGATACGTCTTATTGGGGATGGTATTACGGCTACAGCCGAAATTATGGAAGTTGCCAGGGATATTAAACGCCTCAGACACGATGTGTGGGAGACGTGCATCTGGTCTGATTCTATTACAGCAAGTGAGAAGGAGCTTTACTTCTTCCAGGGTATCCACCAGGAGGCCATTACAATTCCCGAAAATGTGGATGCAATCAGGGCTATGATGGAACTGGAAAGTGATGGTGCAAAGTCAGTTGAGAAAACAAACAAAGCCCTTGGTCTGTCCAACTGGTACCAAGCAAAATAAGGTTACTGGAATCCAAAAGTCTCTATGATCCCGCTCTTGAGGACTCTGGATGTTCAATCTGAGAATCTAGAGTCCTATTATTGAAATCCAGAAGCTTATATCGAAAATTCGGTATTTTGGATTTAGTAAATTGCAAAGAGACCAACTCTTCAAGTAAACATAAATTAGTGGAGGAAATGATGATCTTTGATACCCATGTAATAGAAAGTATCCAGAGAACTCCTGATGTAAAAAGCATAAGATTTGAGAAGCCTCAGGGATTCAATTACCTTGCAGGTCAGTATATATTTATAACTATTGGTGAAGAGCCTAACGTGATGACAAAACACTTTACATTGTCCAGTAGTCCTACTGAGGACTTTCTCGAGATAACTAAGAAGCTGACAGGTCATCCCTTCGCAAACGCTCTAGCAAGCCTAAAACCAGGTGATAAGGTCTCCATGATAGGGGCTGAGGGTAATCTCACTTTCCAAGGTGAATACGATAAGGTAGGCATGCTCTCAGGCGGTATAGGTATAACTCCACTACGGAGTATGATCAAATATTCAATCGACAAGAGGCTAAACGCCAGCATAATCTTGCTTTATTCAAACAGACGTGAGAATGATATACCCTTCAGGAATGAACTTGAGAATGCGCAAGCGAAAAATCCTAACATAAAAGTAATTGAAACAGTCACTAGACCTGGGCCAGAATGGAAGGGAGTATCAGGGAGGATCAATGCTGATATGGTCAAAAAATTTGTACCAGATTACCAGGAACGCACCTTCTACACAAGCGGCCCACCGAAGATGGTAGATGCAATAGTCTCTATTTTAAAGGAGCTGAAACTCCCGGAAGAGCAGATAAAGCAAGAATATTTTCCCGGTTATAGTTGATTTGCTAGTAAAATCCGTAAAAAGAAGTAAACTTACAAGAGTCGATCAAACGCTGGTCGGATAAGGAGAGAATAAGACGGGCTTACGCACCTATGATACAAAATTAAGTACAGCAAAATCATAGTAAAAACTTTGATTTTATAAAGTTGTAGGTTTATTGCTATTGATTTTGTATCCAAGTGCGTAAGTCCTAGGGGGTTTTATTCTGCCAGAGTTTTTTGATATCTCATTGCCTATTACGGAAGAGATGGTCGTATATCCTGGGAACCCGAGGCCTTTGATACGAAGATATGCTTCGATCCCACAGAATAAAGTAAACGAATCTATTCTGATCCTGGGCAGCCATACTGGCACTCATGTGGACTCAAGACTGCATATTCTAAATGAGGGTGAAGGGACTGCATCCCTTCCTCTTGAGAGCTTTTATGGAAAATGTAGAGTGTTTGACCTGACCTTTGTGGAAAAAGAAATCCACAGGCAGGATCTTGAGGATCTTCAAATCGAAAAAGAGGGTATAGTCCTCCTCAAAACCAGAAACTCAACTATGGGGTATACAAAGTTCAGAAAGGATTTCATTCATCTTAAACTGGATGCAGCCGAATACCTTGTTATGCTAGGGATCAAAACCCTCGGCTTCGACTACCTGAGCGTCAAGAAGTTTGGCGGAGATGACGAGGTTCATGAACTGCTAATTGATAACATGACCCTGTTTGAAGGCCTTAACCTCGCCGACGTGCCTGAGGGAGAATATACCTTTCTGGGACTTCCGTTAAAAGTAGATCTGGATGGAGCCCCGACTAGGGTCATACTTGTAAGGGAATGACCCTGGGTAGATCTATCCAATTTTCCACAATTACTGTTTCTTTAATCTGGATTCCAGATATTCCTTTAAAACTATGGCATTATTAAAATCTTCGTCTTTTGCAGCGTAGAGCAGAGTCAGGTCAGTTTCTTTCGCTTTTTCTATGAGTTTCTGTAAATACTCTTCCTTTAGCTCCAGTTCTCCAAGATAACATTTCCTGAACTCTTCCCATTTTTCAGGATCATGGGAAAACCATTTTCTAAGCTCATCACTAGGAGCTATCTCCTTTAACCATAGGTCAAGCCTGACTTCATTTTTGCGAAGTCCCCTGGGCCAAAGCCTGTCCACAAGTACCCTGAATCCGTCCTGGTCTGATGGCTGTTCGTAAATCCTTTTCAGTCGAATCAACTGCTCCCCCCTTTTCGCGCTCTCTTCTCAGATGGGATGAATCCGGCTGGTCTTTCTCTCCTTTGCAATATATTCATTCTTTCCGTAAGGATGGCCGCCAAAACCATGGCGCATTATAGCTACAGCCCTGGCCGCATTGCTCTCCTTATTTCTTGATCTGAAGAGCTCTATTACGGACTGGGTAATTATAGAGATCGGAATTTCTTTTTCGATGGCTTCTTCCACGAGCCAGTTGACCTCTCCGGTGTCTTCTACATAATCGGGCACTTCTCTAAGCAAAGCTAAATCCTTAAGACCCTTTTCCATTAGTTCTACCAGCCAACTCCTTATGACTGAGCCGTTGGACCAGACATGGAAAACATCTGACAGGTCAAGGTCAAAATCGCTCCTGCACAGAAGCTCAACTCCCTCTCCGATAGCCTGCAGCATCCCGAATTCGATTCCATTATGCACGAGTTTTACAAAATGCCCGCTTCCGGGAGCTCCAGTGTACAGATAACCTTCTTCCACTGCCAGGGCTTTAAGAATGGGCTCGCAGATTTTTACCGCCTCAGGTTTTCCTCCAACCATAAAACATGCCCCATGTCTGGCTCCTTCAACCCCTCCGCTGGTCCCACAGTCCACAAAATGAATTCCCTGTTTCGAAATCTCTGCTTCCCTTTGTATGGAATCTTTATAGTACGAGTTCCCGCCGTCCAAGACCACATCTCCTCTATCCAGATAAGGTACAAGCTCTTTTAGTACATTGTCAATTGTCGGGCCTGCTGGCAAGGAAAGAAAAATTACCCTGGGCTTCTCCAGAGAAGCTACGAGCTCTCCGTACTCTTCCACGACAATTACACCTTCTTCAGTAAGCTCGGGTTTTGGGCCCCTTGCTTTTCCGATGACTTTTATTCCTTTATCTATACATTGCAGTGCGATATTTCCCCCAATTTTGCCAAGCCCTATTATTCCAAGTTTCATCCTCAAACCTTCCTTTTCCTTAACTATCTTCAAAACTCTCTGTAAAGGTCATTTCACATGTTATGCTTTTCTCGCATATGCTTTTCATACTCAGCTCTTGTTGCAAAAGTCATATGACAAACAGGGCATACGAACTTTGGTTCTCTTTTTGCTTCATTCTCCTGCAAACTGCTTCCCCCCGTTTCATTTTTTACTTATTAAAATAAGTATTCTAGAGACTTAAAAATAATCTCAACTAAAAGTTTTGATTAAATAAATTCAATCTTCTCTTTTAACTCTTAATTGTTTTCTTTTCCTGGTACCGGATAATTGTATCCACAAATTCAGCATGGCTCCAGGTAAGAGGCGCGACAGAAGGGGACTCTCCTGTGAGAGAATCAACCTGCTCAGGCATAATTCCTGTCTCAAGAGAACGGTCTGCGACCCAGTTGATCAGCTCAAGAGCCTTTTCTAAGTCTTTGGTTTCTTTTGCTTTTGCAATATACCATTTTGCAAGCCACAACGTGCATACAAGCCAGGGATTGCCGTTGGTTCTGCCTTCTTTACGATGGTAAAAATCGTTTTCATATCTTGCCAGCCCGCCTGTTTCCAGGACCCATAATTTTTTTTCAAGGTTCCTCATTGTCCTTACCACTCTAGGGTCGTCTGCTGGAAGTAAATTAAACTCGAAGATTCCATATACGCTACTGTCTACTGTTCGATCTACATTCTTCCTCTCTACATCGTGGTTTGGATAGCTGATACCCCTAAAGAAAACACCCCGTTCATTATCATAAAGCTCTCTTAAAATAGCCTGCTTTAGCTTTGATTGGCGGGATTTGCATATATTGATGACCTTCTCATCTCTTACCAATTGACCTAGTTTTTCTCCTGAGAGAAGTCCTCTGTATACAGCAGATGCTGTGAAGGTAAAAATTCCCCTTCGTTCTTCCCAGAGGTCGTAACTCTCAACGGGGATATCATTTGGATATTTGTAGTTATCCATAAAGAAAACAGCATCTTTTACAAGGGGATCATAGACTTCCTTTACAAACTCAATATCTTTAGTAGCTTCATAATATTTCAAGAGAGCATGGACAACGAGAGCAGTCTCATCTTCCTGGATAGGAAGTGAAGGTTCTCCATATTCTACCCAGGGATGCCAGCTGCTTCCCAGAGTCCCGTCAGGGTTGTACTTGTGCAATAAGCATCCAGCCCACCAGAGTACATTTTTACAGAATCTGAAAAAAGGTTTCGTAAACTCAGGAAAGCCTGCATTTATCATGGCAATCGATATAAGCGCTCCATCTCTGGGCCACACATAGCTATAGGTATCGTGATTAAACTGAATATTGTCAGAATCATTTGCTGCTAGTATACCCCCATCCGCATCAGTCTGAGTCTTTATTGTCAGAAGAGAGCGTTTGTATAAATCCACGATTTTGGGTGTTAGGCCTGAGAGGTCAGCGCTTTGACGATTGACCCAGCTCCTCTCATATTCTTCCGTATGCTTTAGAAGGCTTTCAGGGCCCTCTTCCATAACGATATCGTTGAGTTCATAGACATCTTTGAAATTTTTCCCAGCTGTTAAGTAATAGTAGATGATTTCTGCGTCATTGCTCTGAAGTTGAATGCTGATTCCGACAGTTGAATCTACAGAACCCTGAGCGACTGGATTCTTTGAAAGTACTCCGTCTTCGGCATCTACATATGTACCTTTAAACCCCTGTTCTTCAGCATAGCCTATGGCATAGTCATCAATATCTGAAGTCATTTCTTCTTTCCGGTTTGATTTGAGAATGCCAATAAGGAAGTACCTGGCTCGCTTGTAGTGAACGACTACATTATGATCCATCTGATATACTGCAGTATCCCCTATGCCAATTCCATAAAGATGGAAGACATTATTGAAGAAAAGACGGATCTCTCTTGGCCTATCCTGTAGATTTTTAATAGTTATTTTACGGAGAAAGATATTATCTTGACAGCAGACATTTTCTTCAAGAAGGAGTTCAATTCCTATTTCTCTGTTAACGGTCCGGTTTTCGGAAACAAGAGTATCCTGCTTATACGCAGGCTTCCTCTCCCAGTCTTCTTCATTGATCCAGGAAAGCCTTCCGTCTGTATAGATCCCTATCCTTTGCGCATGCCCTAACAAGTGGTTCTCCTGCCCGACATGGGGAAAATAAATATCTCTAACCTGGAACCATTTGTCTATATTTATGAGCAAGGACTGATTTCCAAGGACAATATATCGAGTCATACGCTTTACCTTCCTTGGGCAGATTCTTTTGACGTTTCTTCAGAACTTTCAGGATTTATGTTACCTAAATCCGAAGTATCGAACTCGATTACAGTCTTTATATTCTCACCCATAGATGATATTGCCTCACTTATTCTTTCGGGCGAGTATCTTCCGGTTATAAATTTTGCTAACAAGCCAGGCCATCTCTTTTCAGCTGCAAGCAGATCTACAATTCCTTGCTGAAAATCTCTCTTATTGGAGCTTACAGTTCCAACAACTGTTTTATTTCCGAGTACCATTCCCTGATTAAAACAGTCACTGCAAATTACGATATGTTTATCTCCGCCAGTAATCGAAGATAGCACAACAGCAGCATTTGTGCCTGCAATCATAATAACATGCAAAGCGATACTTGAGCTCCCTGTCATCTCAAAGACGATATCCATTCTCTTTCCAATCTTCTTAGGAATATCATGCAGGTTTATTTTTTGATCATTAAAATGCCTCACGCCAAGCTCCGAAAAGATCTTCTCTTTATATTCTCCATTAGATCTATCCACACAGACTACATCAAGTCCTTTTAATTTAACGAGGACTGCAGTTATGAGCCCAAGGGTTCCTGTACCAGTAATCATGGCAGTTTCAGGTCTCCATTTCATCCGCCTTTGAGCCTCAAAAGCAGTCCTTACAGCCTTTTCGGCAACGCTGGTTGGTTCAAGCATAACCGCAAGTTTCCCTAGCTCATCAGGCACTCTTACCAGAAACCTTTCGTCCTCGGCATAGTAGTCTGAAAGAAAACCATCCATTCCTTTAATTCCTCTTTCTGTATAGTTTCCTTTCAGGCACATATCATATTCCTCTACCCTGCAGTTTATGCAGTCGTCTGGCCTTCGGACAGTAGCTACCACGAGGTTTCCTGGCTTAAAAGATTTTACCTGGTTACCCACTCTCACTACCCTCCCCAGGGATTCATGCCCCAGAATTAGTTCTTTTTTCCCTTCAGAAGATTCTCCATGGAGCCCCTTGATTATTTCCCTGTCAGTCCTATCAAGCCCAACCAATTTTACTTTTACAAGAGCCTCTGTCTCACTTATTTTGGGGATATCCATTTCCTTGATCTGAATGCTGTTCTCCTTCCCAGGAACAGCTACGATTGCTCTCATATCCTCCTCCACAAACTTATCTAAACCAAAAGCCTCTGAAAGACCTATATAAACACTTGACAATACCCATACAAACACGACGTATTCAGGTTATAAAAGATATGCGATTAAAACTTAAAGGCTGTAAACAGTAGCTCTGAAGCTCTTTTTGAAAATAGGCAAGTTGCAAGGCTATTTAATGCTTAGTAATAATTATCATTTAAGGAAGTAAAAAGAAAGGATAGCTAAACAGAGTTAATAACAGAAAAAAGGAGGTTGGTTAGGAATCTCTGTTTATGCTGTAATTGTTGAAGGAACTGCTCAACGAAAACTTATATTAGAATTCACATTAGTAGCTGGAACATGTGAATTCAAGTTTAAAAGAGAAAATAGACTTGGGGGTAAAATCTTTTGGACTATACAGTTCTAGTAGGAGGAGAGGCCGGGCAGGGGTTGGCGACTACAGGAGGAGCTCTTGCAGAGGTCTTTGCCAAGGTAGGGTTTAATGTAATTACGCATGAGGATTATATGGATAGAATACGTGGTGGGCACAATTTTGGTCAGATCCGCTTTTCTGACCATGAGATATCTGCTTCCAGAAAAATGGTCGATATATTACTGTCTCTTGATCTCAATACTGTAGAAATTCACAAAAATAGCGTGACAGATGAAGGATTTATTCTTTACGATTCCGAGGCTACCAAAAAGAAATTTGAAGGACCCCAGTTCGTAGATGTTCCTTTCAGAAAAATAGCCCTTGATGTCGGAAAGAAAAGCGTTATGGCGAATACCGTCGCAACGGGAGCAGCTCTCGGGATACTTGGTGTTGGGCTTGAGGCCTTCAAGGATATACTAAGAAAAGCTTTCAAGGATAAAGGGGAGGAAGTAATTAAGGGGAACATAGCCTGCGCAGAAGCTGGATACAATTATGTTCGTACTAACTGTCCCCGCTGCGAAGCTTTCGGAATCCATGAACCTGAATACAGAAAGCTCATGCTTATTGACGGCGTTAATGCGATTGGAATGGGAGCTCTTATGTCAGGTTGTAAGTTTTATGCAGGTTACCCTATGACGCCTTCAACAGGAATTTTAAACTATATAGCCTCCAGAGCAGAAGATTATAACCTGATCGCTGTGCAGGCTGAAGATGAGATTGCAGCCATTAACATGGCCATAGGAGCTTCTTTTGCAGGTGTGAGGGCTATGACCGGAACTTCAGGTGGAGGATTTGCCCTGATGGTAGAAGGTCTTTCTCTGGCAGGAATGACCGAGACTCCTCTCGTAATTGCAGAAATGCAACGCCCAGGGCCTGCAACCGGAATGCCCACGCGCACGGAACAGGCAGACCTGCTTTACGTGCTTCATGCGGGTCATGGAGAGTTTCCAAGAGTAATCTTTGAGCCGGGGACTCCAGAGCAGGCATTTTACCTCACCAATAAAGCTTTCGAGCTCTCAGAAAAGTATCAGATTCCTGTATTCATTTTGTCAGACCAGTACCTTGCGGATAGTAAGTGGACATTTGAGAATTTCGACCTTGATCACTTAATTTACAATGAGAATCGGTTGAGAGAAAAAGACCTTGAGGGTATTGAGGACTATAAGCGTTTTAAATACACTGATACAGGGGTCTCTCCTCTTGCAGTCCCAGGGGAAGCCGGAAAAAATCTGGTTGTAGCAGACAGTGATGAGCACGACGAGGAGGGCCATATGATAGAAGACGGAGAAACTCGTGACAAAATGGTCCAAAAAAGATTACTTAAGAAGATGTCGCATATAAAGAAAGAGATTGAACCTCCGCTCCTTTATGGCGATTCTTCTCCAAAAACAGTGCTTGTAGGACATGGCTCTACTTATGGAGTAATTAAAGAGATAGTTGATGCAAGTCCTAAGGAAAAAAAGGTTGCTTTGCTGCATTTCAGCCAGATCTATCCTGTCCCAGAGCGGGATAAATTCGATTATATCGAACTGCTTAAGAATGCAGATCTAACTATCTGTATAGAGAATAACGCCACAGGACAGTTTGCGAGATTGATCAGAGCAGAGACGGGATTTGAATTCAATCACCAAATTTTGAAGTATGACGGGAGGCCTTTTTTAATTGAAAATCTGAAGGAGGATCTGCATGCCTACATTTGAAGATTATAAGGGCCAGGTTCCTGCCTGGTGTCCAGGGTGTGGGGATTTTAATATCCTTGCAACCATCAAGCATGCGCTTGTAGAACTCAACATTGAGCCATGGGAAGTACTTGTGGTTTCGGGGATAGGACAGTCTGGAAAACTGCCCCATTATATTAAATGCCATACATTTAATGGGCTGCATGGAAGAACCCTGCCTGTTGCCACGGCTATAAAACTTGCCAACGACTCCTTGCACGTAATTGCGGTTGCAGGAGATGGGGATTGTTACGCAGAAGGCGGAAACCATTTCCTGCATGCAATTCGCAGGAATCCTGATATTTCCCTGTTTGTGCACAATAACCAGATTTACGGACTTACAAAAGGGCAGGCTTCTCCAACCACTGCTGAAGGAACCCATACAAAAATTCAGCCTTTTGGTATCCTTGCAGAACAAATGAACCCTGTTGCTCTGGCAATCATAATGAACTGCAGTTTCGTAGCCAGAGGCTTTGCAGGAGATGAGGATTACCTGAAAGAACTCATGAAAGCTGCAATAACACACAAAGGCTTTGCTCTGCTTGACATCCTCCAGCCCTGTGTTACCTGGAACAAAATAAATACTTTCAAGTGGGGCCATGATAGAATCTACAAACTCGAAGAGGGATACGATCCAACCGATAAGATGAAGGCAATCGAACGATCTCTGGAATGGGGAGATAGAATTCCTAACGGCATACTATATAAAAAAGAACGGCGGACATTCGAGGAGGGTATGCCGGCAATCAAGGAAAAGCCCCTTATACAGCAAAAATTTACCATCGATGATGTAAAACAGGAAATTGAAAAATATTATTACTAAGGAATGACGAAAATTTAGTTTCATGATTTCTATTCCCAATAATGGGCTATTACCAAGTGAAAACTTGAAGTTATTTTCTATCCATTCCTAAACTCAGCTTCCTGTTATGCATGAAGCCTGAGAAACTTTCATTATCTTTTTTGGAGCAAATTCATTTTCCCTATAACTTTTACCAATTCGTTACAAGACTCAATTGCCATGATATTCCAAATTTGTCCTCAACCCACCCGAATTTTTCACTAAACGGATAGTCATTCAATGGCATAAGGACTTTCCCCCCATCAGATAGCTTCTTGAAAAACCAATTGACTTCTGCTATAGTCTCGCATTGCACAAACAGCGATATGGATGGAGTGAAAGTGAATGGAGATTCCCTATAGCCGTCCATAGCTATAAACTCCTGCCCATCCAGCGAAAATACTGCATGCTTTACTGTCCCTTCCACACCTTCCTCCCCTGCTTCATAATGCTCGATTTCCAGGATTCTCGAATCCTTGAACAGCGAAGTGTAATAATTCATTGCCTCTTCGGCTCTTCCATGTCTTTCACCAACAAACATGAAAAATGTGGTTATCTTTTGAGTCATAAACACCTCTATTGATCTTACATTAGAATATACACGGATCGTTAATCTATCTGATCTTTGTCTCGAGCATCTTCTGCACCTTTATCGTAACAAAACGCGCAATGTTAAAAAATTTTAAGGTGTGAAATTATCTTACAGACATGGAAAAGATAAGTATTCTGGGGAATGATTATAAATTGACTTCTCAGGTAATATGTGGAGACTGCATGAATGTTTTTGAGTGTAGCACTATAGATATTGCGCCCACGATCTCAAGATTGCTGAGGATTCCTATGGCCCCTCCTTCTGGCAGGCCAATTCTTCAGGTCGAAAAATATGCAAAGGGAAAGGGTTGTGAAAAGGCAGGAATTATTGTAGTTGACAGCCTGGGATACTGTCTTTGCAAGCATATATCTCCAGTAATGGGAAATTTGAGAGAATTTACCAGGGAAGGTCTATTGTTTAAATGTAAGTCCATGGCGACAATAACCTCTCCTGCTATTGCATCTATCTTCACGGGATATTTGCCCGAAGAGCACAATATATACTCTACAGCCGATATTTATGCTGGAACTGCAAAAGACTCGGAGAACCCAAGATTGAGAACCATTATGGAATGGGCTACCAAAGCAGGCATGACAGCATCGATAGTTATCGAATCCAAAGGTGCTGAGAGTTTTGGGGGCAGACTAAGTAACTTTTACGGTGTTCTAGATTCCAAGGATATTCTTGCGTATGATCGGCAGATCACTGAGTATGCAGTACAGTCCCTCAAGGAAGGCACCGATGTCATTGCCGTGCATCTGAGATCTATTGACCACTTTTGTCACAAGACGACTGACTGGAAGGAAGTAGAAAAGGCTGCAAAATGCATGGATAGAAACCTAGCTGAGATCTTCCGGAACTCTGAAAAAGGCACTATTTACTTCATCTGCGGAGACCACACGATTCATGGATGGAGAAAATGGTCGAAGCATGCGACAAAAGATGAAGTTAAGAACCATAAGAGAAATCTTGTGGCTCTGGTCGTAGGTTGTATTTAAGAAATAACTCTCCACTTTTTCAAGTGAATAATCATGTGTTCACTTTTAAAATGTAAGCACATTATATGTAGTTTCTAGAAAACTTAAATGAAGATATAAAATCCAGATTAGATATATGTCAACTTGACATGTTTACTTTTTAACTGGATGATTCTTTTCAACCACTTGTAAAACAGAAATGAGCCAAATTTTAACTTTTTAATTTAATTCTTAATGACGTATTTCTGCCTCTGCATCTAGTTTATGGTTTTTATCAGGAAATCTTTTCAGGAAGAAAGATAAGGGGAATTACTTATTCTTTGAGATAGAGTGGAAATGGATAAAAATAAGTACGTAAACGGCTTCCATTTGATTTTTTTAAGAAATTGAGTGGATGATAAAGGAAGGGGAGTTATGGAAAAGGAATATGATGTTGTAGTTATCGGGACTGGGGTCGCTGGCAGAACTCTTGCCGGTAAAGTTGTGCGCTCAGGGCTGAAAACTGCTATTATAGACTCGAGAGAGTATGGGGGTACCTGTCCTCTAAGAGGCTGTGATCCGAAAAAGGTGCTTACGGATATGGCACATAATACGGACCGGATCAATCGATTAAGAGGCAAAGGTGTGGAGACTAAAACCTCGTTGTTGATTGATTGGCCTTCACTTATAAAGTTTAAGAGAACATTTACTGAAGAGTATCCCGCAAAGATTGAAATACGCTTGGCAGATATGGGAATTGATACATATCATGGGAGAGCCTGTTTTGAGAAACAGAACACCATAGTTGTCGGGAAGGAAAAGCTTAGAGGGAAGTATATTTTCCTTGCCGTAGGCGCCAAACCCAGAAAACTCAATATTCCAGGGGAAGAATACCTGACCACAAGCGAGGAGCTAATGGAAACCGAAAAGCTTCCTGAGAAGGTTATTTTCGTCGGGGGCGGTTACATATCTTTAGAATTCGCGCATGTTGTACGCAGGTCCGGGGCAGAGGTCACAATCCTGCACCGGAGCGAAAGGCTCCTGCGTCAATTTGATGCCGATATGGTTGACATGCTTATAAAAGCATCCGAAGCTGCAGGAATCAGGATTCTTACAGATAAGCCGGCAGTCTCCATAGAAAAAGACGATAACGGCTTTGTGGTCAAAACCGGGTCTAAACCCGGAACCAGTTCGGAAACTCAGAGCTTCCATGCGGATATGATAGTGAATGGGGCAGGTCGTGTTCCGGATATTGAAGATTTGCATCTCGAGAAAGCCGGGGTTAAGATTGAAAAGGGAGCTATTGAGGTTGATAAGCACATGAGAACCTCAAACCCCAGAATCTACGCAGGTGGAGACTGTGCATCGGAGGGTATGCAACTTACTCCTGTAGCAGCTCTTCAAGGAGAAGTTGCCGCTGCCAATATCCTTAATGAGAATAGTGCCGAGATTGATTATACAGGAATTCCCAGTGCAGTTTTTACCATACCTGTTCTGGCTTCGGTAGGAATCAGCGCCGCTAAGGATAGCGATAAGTATAAGGTAATCTTCCGTGATAGAAGCAACTGGTATACTACTCGAAAAGCAGGGATCGAGTTTGCGGCTTCAAAGGTAATTATAGATGAGGTAAATGACCGATTATTAGGAACACATATACTTGGTCCTAACGCAGGAGAAGCTATCAATATTTTCGCTGCGGCAATGAGACTTGGACTCAAAACGTCGGATATTAAAAAGTTGGTTTTCACTTATCCGACTACATGTTCGGATATTCCTTATATGCTGTAAGAATTCATCTGCGCCTAAATGCTCATGAATAGTTAGACACGGAGTGTGCCGAAATTTGCGTAAAATTAAAGAAATCGTTGAAAAATTAGGTACTGTATAGTCTTCTGAAGATGAATACTTTAGGGGGTTCGATGTTAATTGAAAAATGTTCGTAACTCCCGAAGACTTTACAGTGCCCTCTTACGAATTACAATACTGAGGCCATCTTTACTTTTTCCTTTAAGGCGTGTATTGATGACGGCGCTCATATGAGATTACATAAGCGGGGCTGCGAGTCTGGATCATAGGATCGGCTGGCTCGATTCCTGCGGGCAATTGGGAGGGCAGAAAGAGCAGGGCACGCTCCGCTGTGACACTATCATGGACGACTTCCGTGATCTCAATGATACCGATCTCGATGGTTTTGCGTGTATCCGGCCATGCAATCGAGGGATCATCTATTTTGTCTCCCGATTCCGGGAACTGGATGTGAAAACTGAATCTAACAGGTGTGTGAGCCACTCGCTGACGGATCTCGTCGGCAAGGTAATTGGGAGAAGCTTTTGCAATCTCCTCTGTAGATAGAAACTGATTGCCTGCCTGAGGCTCTATTCGGTAGCGTCCAATACTGATTTCGCCCCGTGCATTGGTGAATTTGAAACTATTAACGCCGAAATAGGAAAGTGTTGCATAGCTAACTGGTGGTGGCTGTTGTGACTCAAGGAATGACTTCGCAATCGGATGTGCTGCCAGATAAATGTCGACCGGTGTCGGTGCAGTAACACTAGGACCACTTGAGCCAAGCGCGATCAGAAGTTCCCGAAATTCATCAACTGTGGCGACGGGAAAGCCATTAAACGAATGCGTCACTAGATCCGTTTCCGTTCCATCCGACAGGTGAAACTTCAATGCCAGACCGTGTGGGCTTGCAAGAGCGTCAGTATCTGAAATCGTTAGTATGCCGGCAAAGTTAGAAAATCGGATGGTCACGGGGACTGCGACATTCTGAAAGTGCGGTGCCTTGCTCAAAGTCGGCGCCAAGGGGGTGGGAAGAAACCTTCCCTTCAGCACGATACCCTTCGCATGGACTGCGCGACCGTAAGTTTGCTTGCCGAAAACGAGATTGAGCGCATCGACCAGCTCAGCAGGTGTCGAACTCTGCTGCATGGAAGAAGTCTCAGGATCTCCTTCTGAGTGATTTTTTCCAGTTTTGTCATCCAAAAATGTACGATGCGTATTTTCCTGTGACATAAAAATCTCCTTTCAATTTATTATTCGGAAATGACCCGCGTGTCATCGCCCAATTTCTATGCCGGATGGGATTCGCCTTCGGTGTTGATTATTTTCGTGCGCTCTTTCTTTCTACTTCCTGATGAAAATTACTTGTTGTCCTGTTTGCTCACTGGAATGCGCTTTCACAGGTCGGCAAGGTTGATGGTATCGAAGAATGTCATTACCTTTACAATGCGTCCGTTTTCATCATGTGCCAGGAATAGGTGTTGTTATAAGGTTTGTTGTCTTTGGCTGTAACCGTTCCATCCCTAAGGCGATTTCCATATCGTCGCCGGCATAATGCCCTGTATTCTGGGAACTATTTTCCGCCCAATTGTTCATTAAATGGTGCTATGATTTCCTCCAAGAACTGCTTGCAGTTGACGTAGGTTTTGGAAACGAAACTGCTAACGGTAATCTTTCACTCCATATCATCAGCCAGCAGGTCAAAAAAGTTGCCAGTACTGTTTGCCCATTTGGCAAAGCCTTCGTGTATTATCTTTTTTTCTTGCCCTAATCAGATTTTTTTGAGCCATCGTTGCACCGTTCGAAATCGTGGTCATGGAACGATATCGTCATCAAATCATATAAGATTTGGAGAATAACTTCTTCTTAATATTAATAGTCCTTAAAAAAATTGAGTAAATCTTTAGTTAAAAAGTGAGTTTTCTTTAAATTTAATTGACAATTTTAGTTTTCCTTGGGATTCACAATAAATTAGGATATAAATATGTCTGCAATTTATTATCTAAGCAAAACTTAAGCCTCTACGGTACCATATAAGCTTCATTTTTGAACCAAGTCCAACTTAGAGCCTCAAAGTATCTGAAATATGATTGAAGGCTAAAGCAAATTTAACAAAATGGATCTGAGAAAGCAAGCAGATTGCCAGCAAAAAACTTTTGTATCCTGAGAATTTTTGAAAAACACTTGAGAAGGGGAAAGAGTAAATTGAAAAACAAAGAGAATAGAAAACAGAAGCATAGAATGGAATCGACCAGCTGTGCCCGAAAATATCACTTAGTTTCTTACAATTTGATAAGTAATTGAGTCTATAGATCTTAATATGTTGAGGGAAGAATTAAAGAATCCCAATACACGGAGCGCTTTTTTCCCACCTCCGGTATTGAGTGGATATATGTACGGGGCAAAGGAAGCTTATGAGGCCCGGAATTCAAACATGCTTTTAGCCATACGTCTTGAGACAAACAAATCCTGCAATCTCCGCTGCCGCTATTGTTATGCAGGGAGCGGAGAAGATTCAGCGGAGGTAGCCGATCTCAGTATTCTTAAACGTACAATTTCAGAGGCAAAAGAACTCGGGATCAAGTCTGTGATTGTGATAGGAGGAGGAGAGCCAACTCTATACCCGAAGTTTAGAGAATTGGTTGCCTATATTGATTCTCTTGGAATAATCCCTATGGTTTTTTTCGAATACCGTTTTAATGACAGGAGAATTGGCTGAATACCTGTACAAACATAATGCCTCTGTTATGGGAAAGCTGGATTCCCTCAAGCCCGAAGTCCAGGACTATATAGCCGGAAGAGAAGGGGCTTTCAGGGATATCAAAAATGGGCTTGAAAATCTGATAAAGGCTGGTTTTTCGAAACCCGCAGAGCCTGGAAAACTCCGTTTGGGAATCTCTTTTGTCAGTAATAAAATGAACCTTGAAGAAATCGAGGATATCTGGCACTTCTGCAGGCAGAACAATATATTTCCGATATGGAAATCCTTACGCCAACAGGCAGGACAAATGACGAACTTGAAGATAAGTTGCTTACGACAGAAGAGATAAAGGAATATAAATTGAAACTTCTGGAAATAGACCGGAGATACTATGGGTATGATTGGCTCCCTATACGCCGATTACTGCAAGTGGTTGCCTTCAGCATCTTTACAGCCTGTATATCAATATAGAAGGGAACATCCGTCCATGTGCCCCGACAAAGTTGGATGAGCACCCTGCTTTCAAAATTGATGGGAAATATTCCTATAATGTAAACAGAATGAGCCTCAAAGAGATTTACGCCTCCGATCTCTTCACATATGTCCGAAATATCGACAGAGTACTCGAAGGCAGATGAGGGAATTGTGAACACAGGAAAGAGTGCATTGGCTGCCGCGGATATGCATACAGTATAGGGATAAACAATGGGGTTGATCCGCTCGACGCCCTCAGGATGGAGTGCCAGCAGTGCTTTAAATGAAAGATCCATTCAAGTGAGGAATCAAAAGAAGGTGGGTAATTGAGCCATATAGGGAAAGAGAAGCCTGGGGAGACGCAGGAGAACGTAGAAAAGATCAAAATTACCAGCGAAGAAAAAATTGAAAAAAAAATGTCTGAAAGCCTCAAGAAGCATGAACTGCCAGATTATCTTCTGTATACAGGTACATATGGAGCAAAAGGTTGGCTGAAACTTGATGAGTCTGAAACGTTTCCTGTGGCACGGCAACTCAAAGTTCTTCTGGAGAAAAATATTACGTCAATTGTTAGATTCATCCCTATAGGTATGAGCCTTGTTAGTGTCGGGGTAGGGAGCGGAGACAAGGAAAAAATACTACTTGGAGAGCTGATAAAGAAAAATCTGGCTGAAAAACCTGCCTCCGGCAGAGTATCAATTCACTACTATCCCATCGATATAAGCAGCCAGCTTGTTGATATCGCCCTTGAAAAGGTAAGTGGGCTGCCTGTTAAAAAAAGGGAACAGTTGGTTTCATAGAGGAAATCCCGCTACTTAAAAATTACTGGCGCCTTCCTGTTCTATTTTGCATTCTGGGAAATACCTTTTGCAATTATGATCCTGAGTTTATTCTTAAGCTTGTATACGAAAACCTTGAGCAAGGAGATATTTTTTTTGATGCTGATCTTCTCCCTACCCGGGGTCTAGGCGAAGAGGCAAAATCGGCAAGAAAATCTGTTTTAGGCACATATGCCTCAAGAGAAAATGCTCTTTTCAACATGTGTCCTCTGCTTCAGTATGGAATGGACCCTGAAGATTTTGACTTTGAGCTTTTGCTTGGACATGTTGATTCCAGAATAGGAAAAGTGTACAGGACGCGAAAGAGTTTAAACATCCTGAAGGATGCGAAAATTGAGATCGGACAAAAGATAATAGATTTCAGGAAAGGAGATATCATCCACTTGGGCTTTACCTACAAATACACTTATGAGCAAATTATTGTATTCCTGAATATTTGCGGATTTGATGTGCTGAATTCTTTCCTGAACGAAGATAGGTCAAATGCAATAATTCTTGCAAAAAAACGCTTATGAAAACTACAATAAATTAAAAGGTCTATAAAGGGGAGTTTGATGTGGATTGTCAGATAGACAAGTTGAACGAGGCCGAAAAAGCCAGGTTAAATATTGCTTACGGTTGCGATGAGTTAGGGAGATTGAAGAGCGTACTTGTGCATACTCCAGGAGATGAACTCACCTTAATCAATGAATCGAATTATAAACACTGGCTTTACGATAAGGTTCCCAATATTTCCGGATACGTTGAAGAGCACAGAAGTTACCAGAGGCTTCTGGAATCAAATGGAATCAGGGTTTATGAGCTTGGAGACTATGGGCTCTGTAGAAATCCTCTAAGTTCTGATTTTACCCAAAAATTTATAAAAACAA
>ENA-UOOH01000987-UOOH01000987.1-fermentation-metagenome-genome-assembly--contig:-NODE-987-length-29332-cov-38.037777_pt1 | contig 29332 bp, 21 predicted proteins | sample MGYA00245778_ERZ724025 | MGnify/ENA primary metagenome ERZ724025 (study PRJEB28704, sample SAMN03018313) | fermentation metagenome | biome: anthropogenic terrestrial biome; feature: soil; material... | reverse complement strand
ATCCCGCGCCGACTCTCCATGAAGGCGGCATCGTCGTGATGGATAATTTGCGCTATCATAAAATCAAAGGGATCAAACAGGCTATTGATAAAGCTGGCACGCATATTCTTTACCTCCGCTATGTTCCATAAACTCCTCAAATAAATTACTTGCAGGAAAAAACAGAATATGTTATAATAATAATTACTTCATGCAGAAGTAGTTCAGTGGCAGAACATCAGCTTCCCAAGCTGAGAATGCGGGTTCGATTCCCGTCTTCTGCTCCAAAATAAAGCTCCCCGAAGGCCGGTGTCAATGTGGCTTTCGGGGAGCTTGCTGTTTATCGAATCAGCACATCTCCGGCAGAAAATACAAAATGCCGGATGCTGTCGAATTGTACGATACTGCGATACTATTATATAGAAGAAAAAGAACGACAGAAAGGTGGACTGTTTTTTATGCAGATTCCTTCTTTGCAGCAGGCAGAGGCACTGCTGGGACAGGCACGAAACAGCAATCCTGGCCCATGGATTGCCCACAGCAAAGTGACGGCGGACTGCGCACAGCGCATTGCCGCTGCCTGTCCGGACCTAAATGCGGATGATTCACATATTCTGGGCCTGCTGCACGACATTGGCAGAGGACACGGCATTTCGGGAATTCGGCACGTTTATGACGGCTGGCAGGATATGAATCAAATGGGGTACCCGGATGTGGCACGCGTCTGTCTGACACATTCTTTTATGTATCAAAGTTTGGATTCTTTTATGGGGAAGATGGATATTACTGATGCCCAAAAGGACGAGCTGACGGCAGCACTTTCCAAAACCCAGTATAATGACTATGACCGCCTTATTCAGCTGTGTGACGCACTGGCCTACCCGACGGGACCAACGCTGCTGGAAACACGGCTGGTGGACGTGGTCCTGCGCCGCGGATGCAGCCGGTTTACCCGGCAGAAATGGCTGGCTACTTATCAGCTGAAAGGATACTTTGAAAGAAAGACAAATCAGAATATTTATCAGCTGGTGCGGGCAAACATTGGCATTGAATACGCTTTATAAAATAAGGGAGAGAACATATGATACAGCTTTCGGTTTCTTTTTCAGCGGCACATATTGCCATACTGATTGGAATTATCCTTTTGGTCACGCTGGCGGCGGAACTGATTCGTTTTGTGTTTTACCGCCGAAAGATGCATTTTATCTGTCCGGAGTGCAAACACGTTTTTAAACCGACGCTGCTGAATTTCCTTGGCTCCGGCGCAACAAATACCGCCTCCGCCGGAAAGATGCTGACCTGTCCCAAATGTGGAAAACGGTCTTACATGGAGCCGGAAAAGGACCGCTGGCAGTAAAAGATGACGAAAGAAAAAAGTCTGCTGCCGGCAGGAATATCTGTGGGCAGAGAGACAAACGATAACAGGAACTGAACATTTCCCTTCGGTAGAGTATGACAATTTCGCAGATGTGTCATACTTTATGACTTTATTTTCAGGTTGTCTAAGGACAAAAGCCCATTTCATTCTTATAATGATTTTCAGATACAAAGGGATGCAGGCTGGCATACCCGGTTAAAAAAGTCTTGAAAATGCAGCACTTTTTGCTTATTTTTTCTTTATTAGGAGGATATCAATATGGCAGATGCAGGTCTGAAAGAACAGCTTCAAAAGTTTGGTATTAAAAAAGCTTTGAGTTATCTGGGAAAAGATCCCGATAAAAACATCCCAAAACTTTTGAACATGATTGATAAGTTCGATACGGGTAATATGTACCTTGGTCAGCGCAAGATGTTCCATCGCTTTGTCGACAACCCTGACAACAACTGGTACCAGCTCATCAAAAAGCTGTGGGACGTGGTGGACACTCATGTTCTGCAGACTGTATTTTCCAACTTCATTGTCAACGCTACCCTCATTGGCGGCAAGAAACAGGACAAAATCCGCAAACAGTACGGTTGCAACGTCCCGTTTACGATTCTGCTGGACCCGACCAGTGCCTGCAACCTGCACTGCACCGGCTGCTGGGCCAGCGAGTACGGCCACAACTTGAACCTCACCTATGATGAGATTGACGATATTATCAATCAGGGCACCGCAATGGGTACTTATATGTACATCTATACAGGCGGCGAACCGCTGGTGCGCAAAGATGACCTGATTAAGCTTTGCGAAGCACATCAGGACTGCGTGTTCCTCTGCTTCACCAACGCAACACTGATTGATGACAAATTTGCAGAAGATATGCTGCGCGTCGGCAACTTCGTGCCAGCTATTTCTGTTGAGGGCGATGAAGAAACAACCGATGCACGCCGCGGCAAGGGCACCTTCCAGAAGGTTGCCAAAGCTATGAAGATTCTGCGTGAACACAAGCTGCCCTTTGGTGTTTCCTGCTGCTACACCAGCCAGAACGTAGACACCGTCAGCCAGGAGAAGTTCTTTGACTGGATGATTGACCAGGGCGTACTGTTCAGCTGGTTCTTCACTTATATGCCTGTCGGAGTAGGCGCACCGGTTGACCTGATGGTTCCGGCTGACAAACGTGAGCTGATGTACCACCAGATACGTAAATTCCGCAACACGAAGCAGCTCTTTACGCTGGACTTCTTCCTCGACGGCGAATATGTGTACGGTTGCATTGCAGGCGGCCGCTATTACCTGCACATCAACGCAAATGGTGATATTGACCCCTGTGTGTTTATTCACTACAGTGACTCCAATATTCACGACAAGTCCCTGCTGGAAGCATACTGCAGCCCGCTGTTCATGGAATACCACAAGAACCAGCCTTACAACGAAAACATGCTGCGCCCCTGCCCGCTGCTGGATAACCCCTACCGTTTGGAAGATGTTGTCAAGAAGTCCGGCGCGCATTCTACCGACCTGGTGGAAAAGGAAGACGTACACGAACTGTGCGCAAAGTGCGAAGCGCAGGCAAAGGCTTGGAAGCCGGTCGCCGACCGTCTGTGGGTCAGCAGCGAAGGCAATAAGCATGGCCTGGGCTGTGAAAACACCATTCTGCCTGAAAATCGTATCGACCACAGCAAGACACGCCTGCTGCGCGACGTTATCCAGGAAGACATTGACGAGGACAACGCAAAGATTGCTGCGAAGAACGCAGATAAAAAGTAATCCATTATACGCAAATGAAGAGGTCTCTGCCGCAACAGGCAGAGGCCTTTTTGCTGGTCTAGACAGAAAATTGCCCGTAAAAGGAAGCTCTTTTAAGGAAAAGAAAAGGAATATGCCCTTTTCTTGCAGGGTGATTTATGCTAAAATGAAAAACACGAAAAAACATAGTGGCGTTTTTTGCAGCGGGCCGGGAAACCGGCGGAACGGGGGTAAAATGTCTAACGTAAGCAGAGTTTTTGTGGAAAAGAAGCCCGGCTTCGACGTGGAAGCACAGCACATTCGGGAGGATCTTGTGCACAGCCTGGGTCTAGGCAGCATTACGGCACTGCGGCTGATTAACCGATACGATGTTTCCGGGCTGACTGCGGAGCAGTTTGCAGAGGCACGTAGCACAATCCTTTCGGAACCGAATCAGGACATGGTACACGATGAAGAATGCCCGCTTGTGGGCTGGCAGGCTTTTGCCATGGAGTACCTGCCCGGCCAGTACGACCAGCGCGCCGACAGCGCGGCACAGTGCATGCAGCTTTTAACACAGGGGGAGCGCCCGCAGGTTGTTACGGCGAAAATCATTGCGGTGCAGGGCGGTCTGACTGCGGATGAGATGAAGCGCATGGAGGAATACCTGATTAACCCGGTGGAAAGCCGCCTTGCCAGCATGGATAAGCCGGAAACGCTGGAAATGAAAGTACAGCGTCCGGCCAACGTTCAGCGGGTGGAAGGCTTTACCGTATGGGATGAACAGCAGATGCACGCCTATTACGGCAAAATGGGTTTTGCTATGACGCTGGAAGACCTTCTGTTTGTACGGGATTACTTTGAGAAGCAGGAACACCGCGACCCCTCTGTTACGGAGCTGCGTGTCATTGATACTTACTGGAGCGACCACTGCCGCCACACAACCTTTAATACCCACCTAAAAAATATTCATGTCGCCAGAGGTGCGGTCAGTTCAGCTCTTGAACAGGCGCTGCAGGCGTATTATGATGTGCGGGACGAAGTGTACGGCAAGGACACCACGCGCTCGGTTTCTTTGATGGATATGGCAATTATCGGCATGAAAGTGCTGAAAAAGCGCGGCCAAATTCCGGACCTTGACCAGAGCAAAGAAATCAATGCCTGCTCCATTGAGGTGCCGATTACCATTGACGGAAAAACGGAACCGTGGCTGGTGCAGTTTAAGAATGAAACGCACAACCACCCGACGGAAATTGAACCGTTCGGCGGCGCAGCCACCTGCTTGGGCGGCGCTATCCGTGACCCGCTTTCCGGACGTGCTTATGTCTATCAGGCCATGCGTGTGACCGGCAGCGGCGACCCGCTGGTGTCGGTGGAAAAGACACTGAAGGGCAAGCTGCCGACACGCAAGATTACCACCGGTGCCGCTCATGGCTATTCTTCCTACGGCAACCAGGTTGGCCTTGCCACCGGTCAGGTGCAGGAACTGTATGACCCAGGCTATGTTGCCAAACGCATGGAAATCGGCGCGGTTGTCGGCGCGGTTCCCAAAGCAAACGTTGTGCGTGAAGAGCCGGTTCCCGGTGATATCATTGTCCTGCTGGGCGGTGCGACCGGCCGTGACGGCATCGGCGGGGCAACCGGTTCCAGCAAAGCACATACAGAGGAAAGCGTTGAGGAGTGCGGCGCCGAAGTACAGAAAGGCAATCCGCCGACCGAACGCAAGGTTCAGCGTATGTTCCGCAACGCCGCGGTTGCACATATGATTAAGCGCTGCAATGACTTTGGTGCCGGCGGTGTCAGTGTCGCCATCGGCGAGCTGGCCGATGGCCTGCGTATCAATCTGGATAAAGTACCGAAGAAGTACGAAGGACTGGACGGCACGGAACTGTCTATCTCCGAAAGCCAGGAACGCATGGCTGTTGTGCTGGATTCAAAAGATGTAGATGCCTTTATCGCGGCGGCAGATAAAGAAAATCTAGCGGCAACGGCAGTGGCGGTTGTCACGGAAGAGCCGCGCCTGCGTATGTTCTGGCGGGGCGATGAGGTAGTCAACATTACGCGCGCTTTCCTGGACACCAACGGTGTAACACAGGAAACAGACGTTGAGATTGAACCGGTGGACCCGCAGCAGAACTACCGTGAGCAGGTTCCGGAGCGCCTTGCCAGCAAACCGCTGGCAGAAGCATTCCGCGACAACCTTGCCCGGCTGGAAGTGTGCGGACAGAAGGGCCTTGCGGAGCGGTTCGATTCGTCCATTGGCGCCGCAACGGTGCTGATGCCGTTTGCCGGACGTTATCAGATGACGCCGGAAGAAGGCATGGCCGCCAAGATCCCGACAGCGGGCGAAACCGATGACGCGACCGCGATGGCTTACGGCTTTATTCCCGGCATTTCCAAATGGAGCCCGTTCCACGGTGCCGCATGGGCTGTAACCGAAAGCCTTTCCAGGTTGTGCGCAATGGGTGCCAACCCCCTAAAGGCACGCCTGACTTTCCAGGAATATTTTGAGCGCATGACAGAGGACCCCAAACGCTGGGGCAAGCCGACAGCGGCACTGTTGGGTGCCCTGTCTGCTCAGCTGGGCATGGGGCTACCGGCAATCGGCGGCAAAGACAGCATGAGCGGCACCTTTGAAACGCTGGACGTTCCGCCGACGTTGGTAAGCTTTGCCCTGACGATGACGAAGGCAAGCAAAACCATTTCTGCAGCCCTGCAGGGCGTGGGACATACACTGGTCCTGTTCCCGCTGCCGACCGATGAGGCAACACTGCTGCCGGATTGGGAAGCGTTAAAAGATTACTACCGAAATGTTTTGGCAATGATGCAGGACGGTGCCATTCTGTCCGCTTCTGTGGTCAAAGAAGGCGGCACCGCGGCGGCAGTTTCCAAGATGGCCTTTGGCAACCGCATTGGCGTTTCGCTGGACCGCAATATGGAGGACGCGCAGGCGCTCTTTGCACCGCGCTGTGGCACACTGATTGCCGAACTGGAAAATGGCACGGCTTTCCCGAAGGGTGCAGTCGCAGTTGGCCAAACCATTGAGACACCGGAAATTGTGCTGGCAGGCAGTCATATGACACTGGAGAACCTGCAGGCTGTTTGGAGCGGTACGCTGAATTCGGTTTTCCCGAGCAACGCACGGGAAGTCCCAGTTACGCATGATATTCCGCTATACACCAAGCGCGGCGGCGCAGCGTCGGCTGTCAAGGCAGCGAAGCCCCGTGTATTCATTCCGGTGTTCCCGGGCACAAACTGCGAGTATGACAGCGCCAAAGCCTTTGAACAGGCGGGTGCCAAGGTGGACGTTCTGGTGGTACGGAACCTGACGCCTTCTGCGATTGAAGAAACGATTGCCGTTATGGCACAGGCGATTGCAAAGTGCCAGATTATCATGCTGCCGGGTGGATTCTCCGGCGGCGATGAGCCGGACGGTTCCGGCAAGTTTATCGCCACCACGTTCCGCAGCCCGCGTGTCGCGGAAGAAGTCCAGCGCCTGCTGGAGCAGCGGGACGGCCTGATGCTGGGCATCTGCAACGGTTTCCAGGCGCTAATTAAGCTGGGACTGGTGCCCTATGGGAAAATCACTGCGCCAAGCGAAAAGGCACCGACGCTGACCTTCAACACACTGGGCCGCCATGTTTCCCGCATGGTGTACACGCGTGTGACCAGTGTCAAATCCCCGTGGTTTGCGGCAGTGGAGCCGGGGCAGGTCTTTACGGTGCCGGTGTCCCACGGTGAGGGCCGCTTTGTCGCCAACGATGAAGTGCTGCAAACCCTGATTGCCAACGGCCAGGTTGCAACCCAGTATGTCACGCCGACGGGCATTCCCAGCGGCAGCATTGAGTGGAACCCCAACGGCTCCGTTTGTGCCATTGAGGGCATCACGAGTCCCGACGGCCGTATCCTTGGCAAGATGGGCCATAGTGAACGCCGCGGCACCAATCTGTATAAGAATGTTCCCGGCGAGAAGGACCAAAAATTGTTTGAATCGGGTGTAAAGTACTTTGAATAATTCCCTGAAGCGTACCTGGGCAGAAATTGACCTGGATGCAGCGGCTCACAACTATCAGTCTATCCGCGCAGCCATGCGCCCCGGCGTAAAAATGTGCTGTGTGGTGAAGGCGGACGCGTATGGCCACGGCGCCGAACAGCTGGCGCACCTGTATGAGCGTTTGGGTGCGCAGTGGCTGGCAGTTTCTAATCTGGAGGAAGCTATCCAGATACGCGCCTGCGGGGTAGGACTGCCTATCCTGATTTTAGGCTATACGCCGCCGACACAGGCAAAAGAGCTTTCTCGGCTCAACATCGCACAGGCTGTGCTTTCTGAAAAATATGCGCAGGAACTGAACGCGGCGGCGGAAAATGCCGGCGTAACCGTGAAAGCGCACATTAAGCTGGACACCGGCATGAGCCGCATCGGCTTCCTTTATCAGGACCCGAAACGAGATGCAGATTCCCTGCAGCAGGTTGTGCGTGTCTGTGCACTGCCACACCTGCAGCCGGAAGGCATTTTCACTCATTTTGCAGCTGCAGATGAGGGGGCAGACGGCGAAGAATTTACACATCGGCAGAATGCCAGCTTTACTGACGGCATTCATAAGCTGGAGCAGGCCGGGGTTCGGTTTGCTGTTCGGCATTGTGACAACTCCGCAGGTTTAATGGATTATCCACAGTTTCAGCTGGATATGTGCCGCCCGGGCGTCATTCTGTATGGCATGATGCCCTCTGATAAAGTGCGCACCCAGCTGGACCTGCAGCGTGTCATGCGGCTGAAGAGCGTGGTTTCGCTGGTAAAAACACTGCCTGCCGGTACGCCTGTCAGCTATGGCTGTACGTACCGCACACAGCGGGAAATGCGTGTGGCTACCGTTCCAGTCGGCTATGCGGACGGTTATCCGCGTATGCTTTCCGGCAGGGCAGATGTGCTGATTCATGGCAGACGTGCTCATAGTTTGGGCCGTATCTGCATGGACCAGATGATGGTGGACGTTACGGATATTCCAAATGTGCAGGAAGAGGACCCGGTTACCCTGATTGGCTCGGACGGCAAGGAGTGCATTACGGCGGATGAGCTGGCCAGTCTGGTGGGTACCATCAATTACGAAATTACCTGCGGCATTAGTAAGCGGGTACCGCGCATTTACTATAAAAACGGCCGTGCCGTTGCAGAAATGAATCTTATCTGCGGAAACTAAATAGAACATCTGCAAAATATTTTAGGACCTGTGTGGGCTTTGTGCCTACACAGGTTTTTTGCCGCTTAGGTTATATTTTGGAGGAGAAATTATGAACAAATCGAAAAATGGAAGTTTGTGTAATATTAGCATTGAATATGGTGCACACATTTACTAAAATATAGATATAGTCAGTCGAAGAATTTATATAAGACGCTAGAGAGATTTCCTATTCAAGGGAGGGAAAAAGTATGGTTTCTTTTTTTGTGGCACTGGCTCTGCTGGTTGTCGGCTACCTTACATACAGTAAAGTTGTCGATAAAGTTTTTCAGCCGCACCAATCGCCCACTCCATGCCAAGCACATCCGGATGGTGTTGATTTTGTTCCTATGAGCACCCCGCGTGCGTTTTTGGTCGAACTGCTGAATATAGCAGGTCTTGGCCCTATTTTCGGCGCTTTGGCGGGTTCCCTATGGGGACCGGTGGTGTACCTTTGGATTGTGTTTGGCACAATTTTCGCCGGCGGTGTGCACGACTTTTTAAGCGGCACACTGTCTATGCGGCAGGACGGCGCCTCCATTTCGGAAGTTGTCGGCCGGTACCTTGGCAAAGGAATGCTGCAGGTCATGCGTGTGTTCTCCGTTATCCTGCTGGTTCTCATTGGTGCCACATTTACTACCGGCCCAGCCGGCCTGTTTGCGGAACTGACACCGAACACACTGACTACGAAGTTCTGGGTTGTTGTTCTGCTGATTTATTATTTTCTGGCGACGATGTTCCCGGTAGATAAAATTATCGGGAAGATTTACCCGATTTTTGGTGCCATTCTCATTGCCATGTGCGTGGGCGTTATGGGCGGTGTTTTTGCCGGCGGCTATCCAATTCAGGAATTGACGCTGGCGAATCAGCACCCGGCAAAAACACCTATCTGGTCCATGATGTTTGTCACTGTGGCGTGCGGCGCGTGCTCCGGCTTCCACTCCACACAGGCACCAATCGTTGGCCGCTGCATTGACGACGAGCGCAAAAACCGTAAAATTTTCTACGGCGCCATGGTCGCTGAGGGCGTTATTGCGCTTATCTGGGCAACTGTTGGTGTTGCGTTCTACGGCGGCACAAAGGGACTGTATGATGCCGGCCTGGCTCTGCACAACAACCAGTCCGTTATGGTTTATAACATCGGCAAAGGTCTGCTGGGCCCAGTCGGTGTTATCCTGACGGTTATCGGCGTTGGCATCTGCCCAATCACTTCTGCAGATACCGCTTTCCGCAGCGCACGTTTGACAATCGCTGACTGGTTCCATATTGACCAGAAGAGCATTCCGGCTCGTCTGAAGATTTCCATTCCGCTGTTTGCAGTAGGCGCACTGCTTACACAGCTGGACTTTTCCGTTATTTGGCGCTACTTTTCCTATTCCAACCAGACGCTGGCCATGATTGTCCTTTGGACCGGCGCAGCGTATCTGTGCAAGTGGAAACCAGGTACTATGTATTCTCTGGTCGCAGCCATTCCGGCAACCTTTATGTCCGCGGTCACCGCTACTTATTTGTTTATGGCACCGGAATGCCTGCATCTTTCGACCGCGATTGCTTATCCGGCCGGAATTATCTTCGCGATTTTCTGTGTCATCCTTTACATTGTAAAGGGTGTTATTCCGAATATGAAACCGACTGACCGCCTCACCGGTACGCCGGCATAAAGCAAAGCGGACAAAAACACATAGAATCGCAATGCTAAAAAAGACACCGTCGCAGAATTCCTTTCTGCGGCGGTGCCTTTTTCGTAGAGCTTACTGCCACTGCAGCGGCAGGCGCAGCAGGTGATGGTATAATAGGCAGGTCAGCAGCAAAACGAGGACAGCTGTACCACCATAGATAAATGCAGCACTTCCCGAAAACGAGAATGTCAGCAGAATGGGCGGGAAAACAGCCAAAAAACCAATCAGCAGCGTAAACAGCATCGGCATTCCTTGTTTCACCGGCACCATTTCACTGGTCCAGTCAAACTGCGGGCGGGAAATGTCCAGCAGCAGACCGACCACTGCGATGAACAGCGAATAAATACACGGCAGCACAAAAGTAAAAATTGCCTGTACAGGCGGCAGGTGCAGACCAAACAGCAGCAGAAGGCCGCTGACAAAAACCGCCGGCAGCAAAATGGTCAGATTGACCGCTATTTTAGCACGGAAAACCACCTTTTGGGAAACCGGCGCGGAACAGGTAATCCACCGTGTCTTTCCTTCCAGTGAAACGGAAGCGGCGGTTGTACAGCTCATACAGACAAACATGGATGGAAGCAGCGGTGCCAACCGCCGCAGCCATACGGCAATGATTGGTATACCCGCCATAGACGCCACTTTTTCGGGCGAAAGGAACAGCAAAACAGCACTGAACAGAACAATGAGAATTGGCCCGGGCATGGTATTCAAAACATAAACCGGACAGGAAAAGTAACGATGCAGTTCCTTGTGGTAGAAAGCAGAGGTCGGCGAAAGGATTTTTCTCTTTTCTGCCTGTAAAACATTCTGCTGTCTGCCAGTGTGCTGGTTTTCCAGTGCAGCATGCAGGGCGGGGTAATTGTGTGTCAGTATGGATACAAGCAGGGCGGTGATGCCCGTGGATGCCAGTGCGAACAGCAGGTAAGCGCCCCAGTTTCCATTGTTTACTGCAAGTGCGTACCACGCCGCGGGCGGATAAATTTTTCCGGCAGCGCGCGAAACTGAAACCGCCGCAGCCTGCAGCTGTGTTCCGGGGTGGTCACTGCCGAGGAAGAAGAAAAGCCCAGCCATGATAGCGATAAACAACAGTAATCCAAGCAGAATGGACAATAGGTTTTTATGACGGGACCGTACAGAAGCCGCTGTTATAGCGGCGCTGAGGACAGCCCCGACTGCGGTGGGCAGCAAGGGCAGCAAAAACAGCGCCGGAATCAGCATCAGCCAATAGGAAATGTCTTTTCCGCCGGCCATACCGCAGACAATGCCTGCCGGCAGGAAAAAAGAAGTGCTGAACAAAAAGCTAATGCAGTAAATACTCAGCAGACGGCTTTGCACAACGGCACGAACAGAGACAGGCAGTGCCATGACCAAATCGTAGTCGCTGCAGGTAAACAAAGCCGGTCTGCTTTTTTGGAGCGTTGAAATCAGTGTAATCACAACGCAGATAACAGCGGTCAGCGGTGCAATGAGAGCGGCCATCTTTGCCAGCACAAGGCCCATTGCCAGTATGACACTGTAAAAAATGAGCAGCAGGGACAGAAAGCAGAGAATAGCGAACGATGACATTCCTTTTTTGACATGGGAATGCCGCATTTGGTTCCACCCCAGAAAGCCAAGCATCTGTACTTTCAGCAGTGTCAGGGTGTTATGATTCATGGCCGACCACCTCCAGGAAGACATCCTCCAAACTGCTGTTTCCGCGTACGTCTTCGGTTTTGCCACTGGCTATCAATTTTCCGTCCTTCAGAATGGCAATTTTGTTGCAGAGCTTTTCGGCAACTTCCAGTACATGAGTGGAAAAGAAAATGGCACTGCCGCCGGCACACAGCTCGTGCATCATGGCCTTTAGGTGATAGGAGGCTTCCGGGTCCAATCCGACAAACGGTTCGTCTAGTACCAGCAGTTTCGGTGTGTGCAGAAAAGTGGACAGTACGGCCAGTTTTTGCTTCATGCCGTGGGAATAAGAGGAGATAAGATCCCCAAGTACCGGCGTCAGCCCCAGTAAACTGCTGTACTTTCGAATGCGTTTCTGCCGCCGGTCGGCGGGCACACGAAAAATATCCCCGATAAAATCCAGATACTGAATGCCGGTCAAATACTCGTACAGGTCCGGATTGTCCGGAATATAGGCAGTTACGGATTTGCATAGGACCGGTTCTTCCCGTACAGAGTGGCCGTCAATCCGAATTTCGCCCGCATCGAAGGGCATGACGCCCACCACCGCGCGGATAGTCGTTGTTTTGCCGGCACCGTTTTGGCCGATAAAGCCATAAATATCGCCCGGTTCCACCGTCAAGTTCAGGTGGCCCACCGCCGTTTTTGTGCCAAAGCGTTTTGTCAGGTCTTGAATTTGCAGCATTGGTTTCATCATTGTGGTTTTCCCTCTTCCAGTTTTTTCGGCGGTGTTGCAATCACACCAATCGAGTGCATCTGCCGTCCGGGTGCGGGCTGGTTTTTCTGCATTTCCGTCAAAATTTCGCCGATTTTTTGCAGTACGGTGACTATCTCTTCGCGCGTTGCCCATACCGGACAAACTGTAAAGCTCAGCGCGTCCTGTGTGGGGTCCGCGTCTTCCCGCTCTGCATATTCACGAAATTCCTGCAGCAGGCCGGCCATATACTGCGTGAATAGGTACAGAAGTCCTTTGGCAGGGTCTTTTTTCAGAAGTGTTTCCCCCTCAGCCTGCAGGTCTATTTTTAGGGCATATACTTTTTCCACTGTGCCGCGTACAGGATTTTTAGCGATGACTTTCAGAATGCCGTCCTGGCACATTTGGTTTAGATACCGGTACAGCGTGGATTGTGAAATATCCCCCAGTACCGGCCGCAGCTGTTTGGCGGTAGCCTGTTTTTTGGTGTATATTTCCAACAGAAGCCGGCTTTTTGCCGGGTGAGTGAAGCACGCTATGAGCTTATCCAGCATTGCAGAGGTTCCTTTCATTGTCATTTTCATTATATTATCATGTGTGATAATATAATACAAGAGAGAATATAAGATTTTTCGGATGGCTTTTTGCAGGCACTTATATGGCTTTCCTGGACATTCGGACAGTAAAAAACCGCTCTGCTGGAGCTTTGCAGCAGAGCGGTTTTTATATCTTTTTATAATAGTTCACCGTACCGGCGGATATACAGTTTCTTTGCCGCGGTAGCTAGTACCATATAGGCTGCGACGAACAAAAGCAGCCACGGGAAATAGGCACCCGGCAGCGGCGTAAAGCCGAGAAACGAATGCAGCGGTGTGAAGGGGAGCAGGGTAACCAGCCCAATGCCGCAGGCGGTCATCAGCAGCAGTGGACGTGAGGCACAGCTTTGAATAAACGGAATTTTCGGTGTGCGAATCATGTGGATAACGGACGTCTGTGTCCACATGGATTCCACAAACCAGCCTGTCTGAAAGACCGAAACAAACAGGGCACGCATGGCGGGGTCTGTAATGGCGCGGTAAGACTGCCCACCGCAGACCGCTGGACAAAGGATAAAGTACAGCACAAGGTAGGTCGCGATATCAAAGACCGAGCTGGTCGGTCCCATCCAAACCATAAAGCGGCCAATCGAGGAGGCGTCCCATTTGCGCGGCTTTGCTAAGAACTCACGGTCTACATTGTCCCATGGAATTGCAATACAGGTAATGTCATACAGCAGGTTCAGAAGCAGCAGATGCTCCGGACGCATGGGCAGAAACGGAAGGAAAGCACTGGCAGCCAGCACGGAAAAAATATTGCCAAAGTTGGAGGAGGAGGACATCTTGATGTATTTCATCATGTTGCCGTAGGTCCGGCGGCCCTCCAGAATTCCTTCTTCCAGAATCATCAGGTCTTTTTCCAGCAGAATGACGTTGGCACTTTCTTTTGCAATATCCACAGCGGTATCGACTGAAATGCCAACGTCTGCGGCTTTCATAGCGGCGGCATCATTGATGCCGTCACCCATATAGCCAACGGTGTGGCCGTCCTCCCGCAGGACGCGCACAATGCGGGCCTTTTGGGTAGGGGAAAGCTTCGCAAAAATGGAGGTGTTTTCGGCACGCCGCTTCAGGTCGTCATCGGTCATTTGCTCCAGTTCCTCACCCAGCAGAATACGGTCTGCCGAAATTCCGACCTTGCGGCAGATGCAGCGGGTGACTTTGTCGTTGTCACCGGTCAGAACCTTGACCTGCACACCATATTTCTGCAGGGCACAAATGGCTTTAGCGGCGGTTTCCTTCGGCGGGTCCAGAAAAGCGAGGTAACCAATCAGCACCATGCCGCTTTCGTCCTGTACAGAGAAAGCGCCGACCGGAGAGGGGTTGGTTTTCTGTGCAACCGCAATCACGCGCATTCCCGCGTTGTTCAATTCGCCGACTTTGCCGCGCACCATTTCCTTTATATCTTCGGTCAGCGGAATGACCTGTCCCTTATATTCCGCATAAGAAGAAACAGAAAGCATTTCTTCTACGGCACCCTTGGTAATCATTTGTGTTTTACCGCTTTTGTTGGCAACTACAACACTCATGCGGCGGCGGTCAAAGTCAAAGGGAATTTCGTCCACTTTGATATAGCTGTCGGAAATGCCGTTCAGCAGGGGCGTGGTAGCTTCCAGTTCACGGGTGCGGTCAATGATGGCCAGGTCCATTAGGTTTTTCAGACCGGTCTGATAGTAGCTGTTTAAAAAACCGTGCCGCAGGACGCGCGCATCCTCTTTTCCTTCCAGGTTCAGATTGTATTCCAGGGCGACTTTGTCCTGTGTCAGGGTGCCGGTTTTATCGGTGCAGAGAATGTCTATGGAGCCGAGGTCCTGAATGGAATTTAGGTTTTTAATGATGACTTTCTTTTTGGACATAGACAAGGCGCCGCTTGCAAGGCAGGTGGTCACCAGCATGGGCAGCATTTCCGGTGTCAGGCCCACGGCAACCGAGATAGCAAACAACAGGGCGCTCATCCAGTTGCCTTTTGTAAAGCCATTGATAAACAATACAATGGGTACCATGACCAGCATAAAGCGAATGAGAATCCAAGAAACCGAGTCGATGCCTTTTTCAAAACTCGTTTTGGGCGGTTTTGCGGAAAGTTCCTTTGCCATGCTTCCCAGCATGGTTTGATTGCCGACGGCGCACACAATACCGCGTGCGGCACCGCTGATGACAGTGGTGCCCATTAGGGCGGCGTTGGGATTGTCGGTAACCGTTCCCTTTTCGTTTGTTTGGCACACATATTTTTCCACTGGTTCGCTTTCACCAGTCAGAGCGGACTGGCTGACGAACAGGTCTTTGGCGGCAGTAATGCGGATATCTGCTGGAATCATATCGCCGGCGCTCAGGTGAACAATATCACCAACCGCTACTTCGTCCAGCGGGATTTCACGGCTGCCGGTGTCAGAACGTTCCACACAGGTAGTGGTGCGAATCATTTCGGACAGTTTTTCGGCGGCGTTGCCGCTGCGCGTTTCCTGCACAAAGCGGATGATGCCGGAAAGCAGGATAATGGACAGAATAATAATGACGGTTGCCGGATTTTTCTGTCCGGGTGGTGGCAGAATAATATCCGTTACGGCAGAAACAATTACCAGCAGCAAAAGGATGCCCGTAAACGGGTCCGCGAAAGATTTAACAATGCGCAGCAGCAGCGGCGTCTTTTTGCCGTGGGTAACAATGTTGCTGCCGTAATCTTCCCGGGACTGGGCGGCCTGCTCTTCGGTCAGGCCGTGTGGGGTGGAGTGCAGCTGACAGCAGGCTTCTGCCGGGGTGTGCTGCACGGCGTATAGGAGCCGCTCGCTGACGGTATGTGTTTTTGTCGATGCGGTGCGGAGTTCCAATTTCTTTTTCATAGGGTCTGTACCTCCATTCTTTCTGTAGTGCTGAAAAAATGCATGGAAGTATGACACACTGGTTTGGGCAAAAAGGAACAAAGACCATTCAACCGGTTCCTGTTCCGCGGATGCAGAAAAACAGACCGCAAGGCGGTGGTTTTCTGTACCCGGTTCGCCCGCCAGGTTTTGTGCCGCTGCTACTTCCTGCGTCCATTCTTCTCACCTCCGAAAATAATTTATCAGCAGGATACGGTACCGGAAAATAATTGCCCGAAAAGCAAAAATCCCATACGGGCGCCCAAAGCACCTGTATGGGAAAAACTGCTGTTTCCGCACCGATGTTTGAGCTTTAGCTTTACAGGGCGATGAAACTGCATTATGTTATACCTTGTTGTCGATATAACCTGTTCAAACCTTCTCATAGTGTCTCCACCACTCCGCGGCAGCAGTCCGTATCCCTGTAGGAGCCTCACCTACCAGATATCGAATCCATACTATATTATAGGCAATGCACTGTTTTTGTCAATCCTTTTTTGTTTAGCTGCAGCTGTCGAAAAGGCAGAAAAGCAGAAACGGGCAGATGCCGTTTTCGGCTCTGTCCGTTTCTGCAGATTAAAGTCAGGGTATGTATGTTTGCAATCAGGCACCCCGTCTGTTTTTACAGCTGGGCTGCGGTGATAATTGCCATTTTGTAAACTTCCTCAGCATTGCAGCCGCGGGAGAGGTCGTTGATTGGTGCGTTCAGGCCGCCGAGGATTGGGCCCATTGCTTCAAAACCGCCAAGACGCTGAACCATCTTATAGGCAATATTGCCGGCGTCGATGTCCGGGAAGATATAAACGTTTGCTTTGCCGGAAATTTTGGAACCGGGAGCCTTCAGGGAAGCAACTTCCGGAACAACAGCGGCGTCGAACTGCAGCTCGCCGTCAGCCGGGAAGTCGGGGTTGGTAGCCAGCAGCTTTTCGGTAGCAGTGCGCATTTTGTCAACGCTTTCGCCCTTGCCGGAACCCTTTGTGCTGTAGGACAGCATAGCAACCTTCGGATCAATGCCGAACAGGCGGGCAGTTTCTACAGTGCCCTGCGCAATTTCCACCAGGTCGTCAGCGTTCGGTTCGATGTTGATGGCGCAGTCGCCCATGGCATAGGCTTCTTCTCCGCCTTTGCCGTCCGGACGGTCCAGAACGAAGCAGCTGGTTACGATTTTGTGGCCGGGCTTGCATTTGATAAGCTGCAGGGCCGGGCGCACGGTGTCAGCGGTGGAATAGGTTGCGCCGCCCAGCAGAGCGTCCGCATAGCCCATTTTTACGTACATGGTGCCGAAGTAGTTGGACTTTTTCAGATTGGCGCGGCAGGTAGCCTCATCCATTTTGCCGCGGCGCAGTTCGACCATCCGTGCCACCATTTTTTCAAAGTCCGGGAATGTGTCGATATCGACGATTTCAATGCCGTCAATGTCCAGGCTGGCCTTTTTTGCGGAGGCATTTACTTTGTCCGGGTTGCCGATAAGCACCGGAGTTAGGAAGCCTTCCTTTTTCAGGCGGCTGGCAGCTGTCAGAATACGGGGGTCCGGGCCTTCTGTAAAGACAATGCGGCGCGGATTTGCTTTCAGCGTTTCAATCATTTTTTCAAGCATGAATTTTTCGTCCTTCCATTTCAGATAATTTACAGTCTACTGAAGGCAGGCTGCGGTTCATCACATACAACTTTATTATACACCATACAGCAAAGAAAACAAAGGAAAAAGGAACAAATAGTCGAAAAAAATAAAGAATATTTTTGTCCTTTTTTCAATAAAAGTGTGAAAATTATGTCATACAGGCACTGCAAACCCCACAAGGGGTGGGACCATTGAAGGGAAAGTTTTGGCCTTATGGGGTACTTTGGCCGGCCTGCCGCCCGCAAGGTCACGGACAGCTGCAGGCATGCCTGTAAATCCTGCTGCTGGCAAGATTGACATGTGCTGTATAAGATGATACCATAAAAACAAATGCTATACTGCTGTTTTTGCACGATTTCTTTAAAAAACAGGCGGTACCGACAACAGGCAGACAGGAAGTAACGCTTATGAGTACACTGAGTATCAGAGATATTGCAAAAATGGCCGGTGTGTCAGTTACCACTGTATCCCGCGTCCTAAATAATTACCCGGACGTAAGCGAGGGAACAAAGCGGCGTGTACAGCGTGTCATTGCGGAATGTGACTACCAGCCGAACAATGCGGCCCGCAACCTGAAACGCACCCACAGCAATGCGGTCGGGCTGCTGATGGAAGGCAGCGCTACCCCATTTATTACGGACCTTTCCGACATTATAGAAGCAGAAATCAATGCGCACGGCTACACATTGGTACCACATCGTGTAACCAATGGCGTCAGCGGGGTGGATACGGCAGTACAGTTGGTTATGGAAAAGCGGCTGAAGGGCTTGATTATCTGCGGCGGCTATTTTATCCATTCGCTGGAGCAGCTGAAGCGCCTGCCGGTACCAGCGGTTTTCTGCACCACAACCCTCAGCGGCATTGACCACAGCACTTATTCCAGCGTGCACGTTGACGACCGGCAGGCCGCCATGGAGGCAGTCAATTATCTGGTTTCCATCGGGCACCGCGATATTGCAATCCTTGGCGGCATAGAGAACGATTCCGGCGGTGTTTCCGGCCAACGTCTAAGCGGTTACTATGATGCTCTGAAACAGCACCATATTCCACTGGACCCGACACTGGTGCGTTACGGTGGCCTGTTTACCATGCAGCGCGGCTATGATGCCACCTGTGAACTGCTGTCCGGCAGCCGGCAGCCCAGTGCTGTTTTCTGTGTGGCGGACTCACTGGCAGTGGGTGCCTGCAAGGCAATCTTCAATGCGGGCCTGCGTGTACCGCAGGATATTTCTGTTATGGGCTTCGATGGCACCGACATGGCCCGATTCTATGAGCCTTCCATTTGTACCGTGCGCCAGCCAAAAGAAAGCATTGCGAAAAAGACGGTGGAAGTTCTGATTAGTCTAATGGAGAAAAAAGGGCCGAACCGCCATATCATTTTTCCAACTGAAATCGTTACCGGAGGTTCCTGTGCATCTCCTGGGAATTCGGTGAAAAGTCATCAGTAAACGGCAAAATTCCATGAAAACAATTTGCACAGAACAAGGCGACTGCTTCGGCAGCCGCTTTGTTGCTTTTGAAGAATAAAGCGTCAATACAGACAAAAAGAATTTGTAATAAGAAAAGAATTTAAAAAAAATCACAAAAAAATACTTGCATCTGCGGAAAAGCTGTGCTATAGTAGAGTCAATCCCGAAAACGTTTCCGAAACAGTTCACAAACATGCCGGATTGTGGCGGAAATAAAGAAAGCAGTCATGAAAGCAGGGAGAAATGGGAAACCTATTGGTTGTACGCGAAAAGGAGTGTGTGACAAAATGAGAAAGAGTGCAAAACGGATTTTTGCAGCGGTTCTGGCGGCTTCTCTGGCAGCCGTTTCCTTCGCCGGTTGCGGCGAAAGCACAAGTTCCTCTGCAGCGGGCGGCGCAGCGTCTGGTGCCTCCACAGCAGCGGGGGCCGGCAAAGGGCAGGTTTATTACCTAAACTTTAAGCCGGAGCAGGCGGATCAGTTCAGCGCCATTGCAAAGGCCTACACCGAAAAAACCGGCGTGCAGGTAAAGGTACAGACAGCAGCATCCGGTACTTATGAGCAGACGCTGAAATCCGAAATGGCCAAGAGCGACGCACCGACCATTTTCATCTGCAGCGGTCCGGTTGGCTACAAAACATGGGGCAGCTACTGTGCCGACCTTACCAATGCTGATATGACAAAGCACCTGACCGACAACTCCCTTGCACTAAAGGACGGCAGCAAGGTTGTTGGCCTGCCGCTGGCAGTAGAAGGCTATGGCATCATTTATAATCAGGCAATTATGGACAAATACTTTAAGCTTGACGGTGCCAAGGCCAAGAGCGTGGACGAAATCAACAACTTTGCAAAGCTCAAGGCTGTGGTTGAGGACATGACCGCGAAGAAGAGCAAGCTGGGCATTAAGGGCGTGTTTGCAAGCACTTCCCTGAAGAACGGCGAAGATTGGCGCTGGCAGACACATCTGGCCAACGTACCGATTACCCATGAACTGCAGGATTCCAACATCAATGTGAACTCCAGCGTGAAAGAGATCCAGTTTAAGTATGCCAACGAATACAAAAACATCTTCGACCTCTACCTCAACAACTCTGTCACAGATAAGAAAATGCTGGGCAGCAAGAGCGTCGGCGATTCCACCGGTGAGTTCGCACTTGGCCAGGCAGCCATGATGCAGAACGGCAACTGGGTATGGAGCGACATCGGCAAGGTGGACGGCAATGTGGTAGATAAGAACGACGTCAAGTTCCTGCCTATCTACACCGGCCATAGCGGTGAGGAAAAACAGGGCCTGTGCATCGGCACAGAAAACTTTGCCTGCATCAACAACAAGGCTTCCGCAGCTGACCAGAAGGCCTCTCAGGACTTCCTCAACTGGCTGTACACAGGCGAAGGCATGGACTATGTAACCAAGAACGCTACTGACGGCGGCCTCGGCTTCATTGCTCCATACGATACCTTTAAAGGCAAGTCCCCAGATGATCCGCTGGCAAAACAGGTTTCCGAGTGGCAGAACAAGTCCGGCATAAAGACCGTTCCGTGGGATTTCACCTGCTTCCCGAGCCAGAACTTTAAGAACAAGTTCGGCGCAGACCTGCTTTCCTATGCACAGGGCCAGAAATCTTGGGACGACGTGAAGAGTGACGTTGTAAAGACATGGAAGACAGAAGCGGCGGCCTCCACGCAGAGCTGAGTCTTTTTTCAGCGGCTGGCTGACTCAGCAGCTGTTCGGAATTGAAATAGTGGGTGCAGTTGCAGAAAACTCACTCACTATTTTTTTGTTCCAAATAGGTTTTTACTTCCATTCTATCCCCGATATATGGACTTATCATATAATCGTACTGAAAAATACTGAAGGAGGAATCCAGTTATGCAAAAAATGCTGCGCAAATACTGGGCGGTCTTTACATTGCCTACGTTTATTTGCTTCGCTATTGCGTTTCTCGTTCCGTTCGTCATGGGCTTAGGGCTTTCCTTTGCCAAGTTTACAACGGTGACAGACGCAAAATTTGCCGGCTTCTCAAATTATATCCGTGCTTTTTCCGGTGATGATACGTTCCTGCCGGCACTGGGCCGCACAGTCCTGTTTACCATTGCCACGGTCGTGTTGATTAACCTGTTCGCGTTTCTATTTGCGTTGCTTCTTACCCGCAAGATGCGCGGCACCAATGCGTTCCGCACCATTTTCTTCATGCCAAACCTTATCGGCGGCATTGTGCTGGGCTATATCTGGCAGCTCATTTTCAATGGCGTGCTGGCCCGCTATAATCTGACTTTGACCAGTGACGGCAAATACGGCATTTACGGACTGATTATCCTGATGTGCTGGCAGATGACCGGCTACATGATGGTTATTTACATCGCCGGTCTGCAGAACGTCAGCCCAGACCTGATTGAGGCAGCCGAGATAGACGGCGCCACATCATGGCAGACGCTGCTTCATGTGAAAATCCCCATGGTTATGCCAGCCATTACGATTTGCATGTTTATGACGCTGACCAATTCATTTAAGCTTTTTGACCAGAACCTCGCACTGACGAACGGCGCCCCGGGCAACGATTCCGCGCTGGTTGCGCTGGATATTTACAAAACCTTCTATAACCGTCCGGGCTATGAAGGTGTTGGTCAGGCAAAGGCAGTGGTGTTTGCAGCGATTCTGGCAGTCATCGCCATGCTGCAGCTGCGTGCTACCCGCAGTAAGGAGGTCGAGAACTGATGCTTAAAAAAAGAAAAACAGCAAATGTAATCATTACGATTCTGCTGATTGCCCTTTCATGTATGTTCATCGCGCCAATCCTGATTGTCCTGATGAACTCCTTTAAAGGAAAGCTGTTCATTTCGGACCAGCCATTTACATTTCCAACTTTTGCGAAGCAGGACCTCGGTGAAGCGGGCATTCAGCCAAAAACATTTGTCGGCTTTAAAAACTATATCAATGGCGTTGAAAAAATTCACTTCTTTGACGCACTGGGCCGGTCTGTATTCATCACGGTGTTTGCGGTCATTTTGATTGTTCTGTTTACTTCTATGACAGCGTGGTTTATCACGCGTGTGAAAAATCACTATACCAGCACGCTGTACTATTTGTTTGTGTTCTCTATGGTGATTCCGTTCCAGATGGTTATGTACGCGATGACGAAAGTGGCTGATGTGCTGCATCTGTCCAATCCGGTCGGCATTTTGGTATTATATCTGGGCTTCGGTGCAGGTATGTCCGTGTTTATGTTCTCTGGTTTTGTCAAGGGAGTTCCCATTGACATAGAAGAGGCGGCCACCATAGACGGCTGCAATCCGCTGCAGTGCTTCTTTAAGATTGTATTTCCAGTTATGAAGCCAACAGCGGTTACTGTCGCTATTCTGAACACCATGTGGGTGTGGAACGATTACCTGATGCCTTACCTTGTAATGGGCAAGGATTATCCGACCATTCCAATTGCCATTCAGTACCTGCAGGGCGGCTACGGCAGTATTGATATGGGTGCCATGATGGCCATGCTGATTCTCGCTGTTATTCCGATTATTATTTTCTACGCGCTATGCCAGAAATATATTATTGAAGGTGTTGTGGCCGGTGCCGTGAAAGGCTGAAAAATACCGCTGCCATGAAGAATGGACAGGGGAAGGGGAAAAGATATGTCTATGTTACACAAACAGGCGCCACTTGGGCGCGGGGCAGGTGTGCTGCTGCCGGTGGCCAGTCTGCCGTCAGCACACGGTATTGGTACGTTTGGTGAGGAAGCGTACCGCTTTGTCGATTTCCTGCAGGCGGCTGGTCAGCGCTACTGGCAGGTGCTGCCGCTGGGACCGACCAGCTATGGGGACAGTCCCTACCAAAGCTTTTCGGCGTTTGCCGGCAATCCCTATTTTATCGACCTTGACACCTTTGTCGAGGAAGGGCTGCTTACCCCGGAAGAAGTGAATGCGCCGGACTGGGGCAATAACCCGGAATTTGTTGATTACGCAAAAATTTATCAAAACCGCTTCGCCGTACTGCATAAGGCATTTCAGCGCAGCAATTTTCGTCAGAGCGCGGATTACCGCACTTTTTGCAGCAGCAACGAGGAGTGGCTGGACGACTACAGCCTGTATATGGCGATTAAAATGCACTTTGGCGCTCATGAATGGCTGAAGTGGCCGGAAGATATCCGCATGAATGAACCGAAAGCTGTGGAAGGTTTCCGCCTTTTGCTGCAGGATGAAATTGATTTTTGGAAGTTCTGCCAATATCAGTTTTTCCGTCAGTGGTATAAACTGAAAGCATACGCAAATGTGCGCGGTGTTCGCATTATCGGTGACATTCCGATTTATGTATCATTGGACAGTGCGGACGTCTGGCGGCATCCATCCCTATTCCAGTTGGACAAACAGCGCCGTCCCACCGCTGTGTCCGGTGTGCCGCCGGATAATTTCAGCGCGACCGGGCAGCTGTGGGGCAACCCGCTTTACCATTGGGAACACATGGAGCAGGACGGCTTTGCGTGGTGGAAAAAGCGGATGGCTTTTTCTGCAAAGCTGTATGACATTGTGCGTATTGACCACTTTATCGGCATGGTGCGGTATTATGCCATTCCTTATGGCGAACCTACCGCTATGTACGGCGAATGGCGCCACAGTCCCGGCGAAGCATTGGTCAGGGCCATTAGCAGTGTCATGGGGGATTCCCATATTATTGCCGAGGATTTGGGCTGTGTCGTACCGGAAGTGTATCAGCTGCGCGACGAAGCCGGCTATCCAGGCATGAAAATTTTGCAGTTTGCATTTAACGACACCAGCAAAAACGGAAATCTGCCCTGCCACTATACGGCAAACAGCGTTGTTTACAGCGGAACGCACGATAATGAAACGCTGAAGGGCTTTTTTGCCCACCAGCCGCGGCGCGCTCTCCACTTTGCGTGTGACTATCTGCACGTTAAAAAGAGGGAGCACCTGCCGGCGGCCTGCATTTGTGCCGCCTACGAAAGTGTGGCGGATACCGCGATGATTCAAATGCAGGACTTACTTGGCCTTGGCAATGAGGCCCGCACCAATTATCCGGCCACTATCGGAAATAACTGGCGCTGGCGTTTGCAGCGGGGGCAGGTTACTGAAGCTCTTGCGGTACAGCTGCACGACCTGTGTGAGCTGTACGCCCGCTTGCCGGAAGCTGCCAGCACAGACCAACCGAAAAAAGGACCATCCGCTGAAAAAGTGCCGGAAACAGAAAAAATACAAAAAAGTTCGAATGATAAGATTTAAAGGAGGAATTGAAATGCAGCCATTTCAGGAGGCAATCGTTCATAAACTGCGGGAAATGTATCATACGGACATGAAGTCAGCCACAACCAAGCAGCTATACAATGCGGTCTCACAGGCGGCTATGGACACCTGCCGTGACACGTGGGCGCAGCCGGTGCAGGGCAAAACAGCATGTTACCTTTCTGCGGAGTTTTTACTGGGACGGTTGATTCACAGCAACTTGATGAACTTGGGACTGCTGAAAGAAACAGAAGACCTGCTGAACTCTGCCGGCATTAACCCCAATGTATTTGAAGATGTGGAAGATGATGCGCTTGGCAATGGCGGTTTGGGAAGACTTGCCGCCTGCTTCTTGGACAGCGCCGCCACACAGGGCATTCCGCTCATGGGGTATGGCATTCGCTATCGGTATGGTCTCTTTAAACAGCGTTTTGCCTACGGCTATCAGGAAGAGGATGCCGATGACTGGCTGGCATGGGGTGACCCGTGGAGTGTGCGCCGTGAGGACCAGAAGGTTCGTGTGAACTTTGGGGACCAAAGCGTTTGGGCTGTGCCATATGATATGCCGATTATCGGCTACGGCGGCAAAGTAGTGAATACACTGCGCCTGTGGCAGGCAGAAGCAATTCAGCCTTTCAATTTCCGTTTGTTCAATGACCAAAAATATCAGGAAGCCGTTCAGCAGAAAAATGATGCTGAAGCGATTTCCGCGGTTCTGTACCCCAATGATGACACGGACGCGGGCAAACGTCTGCGTTTAAAACAGCAATACTTTTTCTCCAGTGCCTCTCTGCAGAGCATTTTTGCGGACTATACCGCTAAGTGCGGGACAGACTACAGCAAATTTGCGGAACAGTATGCCATTCAGCTGAACGATACGCACCCGACCGTTTCGATTCCGGAACTCCTGCGTTTGCTGATGACACAGGGACATATGGGGTTTGAGCCGGCATTCCAGGTGGTACAAAAGACATTTGCGTACACGAATCATACCATCATGGCCGAGGCACTGGAAAAATGGAACCTCAGTCTGTTCCAGTCCGTTTTGCCGGAAGTTTATCCCTACGTTGTGATGATTCAGAACCGCCTTTCCAATGAACTGGTCAAAAAGAACATCACGGAAACCGGAAAATACAACATCATTCAGGACGGCATGATTCATATGGCCCGCATGGCCATCTATTCTACCCATTCCACGAACGGTGTTGCCAAGATTCATACGGAAATCATTAAGCACAGTGCTCTGCCGGAGTGGTATGCGCTGTATCCGGAACGCTTTAACAACAAGACAAACGGCGTTACACAGCGCCGCTGGCTTGCTCTGTGCAACCGGGAGCTGGCGGACTTTATTACCGAACGTATCGGTAGCGGCTGGGTAACTGATTTTTCACAGATGTCCCGGCTGAAGCCCTATGCCGAGGACCAATCTTCCCGGCAGCGTTTCCTGGAAATCAAGCAGGAAAAGAAAAATCAGCTGGCGGATTATATGTACCGCAAAGACCGCTTTGGCCTCAACACAAGCAACATTTTTGATATTCAGGTAAAGCGTCTGCACGAATATAAACGGCAGCTGCTTAATGCTTTTTCCATTTTGGATATGTATTTTGGCATTAAGGACGGCCGCATTCAGGGTTTCCATCCAACGACCTTTATTTTTGGTGCCAAGGCAGCCCCCGGCTATTACCGCGCCAAAGGCATTATCAAGTTTATCAATGAAGTAGCTAATCTTGTGAACTATGACAATGCGGTCAACCGCAGAATGCAGGTAATCTTCGCCAGCAACTACAATGTTTCCTATGCGGAAAAGCTCATTCCCGCCGCGGATATCAGTGAACAGATTTCCACAGCCGGAACAGAGGCTTCCGGCACCAGTAACATGAAGTTCATGATGAACGGCGCAGTTACATTGGGTACTTACGACGGCGCCAATATTGAAATTGTGCAGAATGCCGGAGAAGAGAACAACTATATTTTCGGTGCACGGGTAGAGGACCTGGACAAAATAAAGGATACATATGACCCCGTTAAACTGTATGAGAAAGAACCGCGCATCCGCCGTGTGGTGGATACCCTGATTGACGGCACACTTACGGACGGCGGTTCCGGCTGGTTTGCGGAACTATATGATTCTCTGCTGAAAGGCGCCAGCTGGCACAAACCGGACAATTATTACCTGTTGCTGGACTTCCTGCCTTACTGTGATGCCCGTCTGCAGGCAAACCATGACTATGCTGACCGGCAAGCCTTTGCGAAAAAGTGCCTGCTGAATATTGCGGCGGCAGGACCCTTTACCAGCGACCGCACCATTCGTCAGTACGCGGACGAAATCTGGCATATATAATTGCGTACCCATTCTTTGCGCAAATAAAAGCGGCCCCTGCCGTAGGACAAAATCCTGCGGCAGGGGCCTTTTCTATTTCTTCTGTTTTTGTTTGTGAGAAACCAGCCGCTTTTTTCCAGCTGACAGCAGATATTCCTTTTAATATGTATAGGCGGGATATGCCAAAGGTACGGGGAGAGGCAGTGCCACTTCATCCGGGGACCGGTTGCAGTAGCAAATCTGCATTTTTCCGTTGGTACAGTCGATACGGCTGATGCCACCGTTTTTCAGTACGGTTTTTCCGGTGCCGGCACTGCCGCCGGAAAGCACATACAGCAGTGCGTTGATGGCGGCACCATGCGATACCATAACAACGTTTTGAAAAGTGCGGCCGCTGTAATCCGCCAGTACAGCAAGCATACGGTCAATCAGATTATCCCGGCTTTCCAGCGGAATAGAAGCGCCGGAAAGGTACATTTTCCGCCGCTCCACTGGTGTCATGCCGGACAGCGGGCCGAAGTCACGCTCAATCAGGCGGCGGTCCAGCCGCACTGGATAAACGTGTACAGCGGCGGCGATGAGTTCAGCGGTCTTTTTGGCACGCTGCAGCGGGCTGGACAGAATGCAGTCAATTCCGAGCGGGACAAGCGCTCTGCCGCACAGCTCAGCCTGCCTTTTTCCGGAAGCATTCAGGTGAATATTTTCCCGTCCTTGAACCCGCCGCTGGCGGTTCCAGTTCGTTTCACCATGACGAACCAGATAAATTGTCATACCAGCAGCCCTCCCGCCCTGTATTTGCACAGCCTTTCGCTTTCTTGCAACTTTCCCTTTACAATACTATTGTAACTATTGTAGCAAAAAAAATCGAAAAAAGAAAGCTGAAAAGTGTGGAGAAGGCGGTTCTCATTAAAAAAGGAAATAGTTACAAATCCGTTTATTGACAAATGACAAATAAAGCCGGTATAATCAAATTACAAAGTGTATCTGCCATTTTTTATAAAAATTTCTGTATAAAGGAACAAGGATATACGCTTTTAGACAAATTTTTGGCAGTCGGACCATAGTCATCCTTTGTACTTAAAAAGCAGGACACCGCCAATCATCAGTGCAGTGCCAGCATATTTCTGCCAGCCGAACGGTATGCGGGTAGTGCCGAACCACCCCATCGCGTCAATAAGTGCTGCGGCCGTCAGCTGTGCAATGAGAATGATGCACACAGCAACGGTTGCACCCAATCCTTTCATAGCGAGCATGACGGTAATGGTAATCACCATGCCCAATACGCCGCCCAGCAAATACAGACGGCTGGTGTGTGCCAAGGCAGAGAAGTTTCCTTTTCCAAGTAACAGCACAGCCAGCAGGGAAAAGGCGAACGCAATGCCCTGTACCAGCAGATTGGCCTCGTATAGGCCAATGTGTTCCCCCAGCCGTGTGTTTAGTACACCTTGAACACTCATGGCGGCGCCAGCCAGTACACTGCACAGCAAACCCAGCATGACGGTCGCTCCTTTCTGGTATTAAATTTTGAAATGCTGTTTTCTACAGACAATGTTCCCGCCGGACAGCAAAAAAATACGGTTCCCGGCACAGGAACCGAAAAAATGTGCCTATTCCTTTCTTTTGACAGAGTTTTCAGAAAAAAACTGGTATTCTTTTATATCCCCAACAGGCAAAACAAAAGAAAGGCGGCCTTACTTTATGCCACGCAGAAAAAAAGAGGAAAATATGACCTATGAAGAACGAATCCAGGACATTGACAGGCGCATTGCCCAGTGCAAGGAAACAGTTTCACAGCTACGCAGTCAGCGCCGACAGCTGGAAAAGGAACGGGACGAAGAAGCCATGCAGCGCATTTATGCCTATATCCGTTCCTCAGATATGAGCCCCGCTCAATTTTTGGACCTATTGCAGGAACAGGATACGCAGGATACAGCAGGGGAGGAGAAAACGGAAACGTCCCTCAATCCTTAATGCGAAATGTGGTTTCTCCGGGACAGTCCGGCAGCTTTCGACATTTGATGTGTTCTACTTCGGCCCAGCGGTTCCCGCTTTGCACTTCCTGCAGGAAGTCTTTCAGGGCACGGGGACTGCCTTGTGCCTCTATAGAGACACTGGTGTCCCATTCATTTTTTATCCACCCGGTCAGTCTGAGCTTTTCGGCGGATTGGCAGACCGTATAACGAAAGCCAACACCCTGTACCAGACCGGTCACCCGTAGTGCATACCGCATGATTGTTTTCGTCTCCTTTTTTCTTTTTATTTTATTATAACGGCGGCGGTGCTTTCCTGCAAGCGAGTACTTTCCGGTACAGAAGAAGGTTCTTTGCAAAAAGACAGGCGGAGAACCCGCTCGGTCAGCACACGGCCGGCAGTCCCTGCGACTGCTCAGCTGTCGGCAGAGCAGAAAGGAGAGAAGAGACATGAAATCCAAACGAAGGAAACAGGTTACAACCCTGTTGACAGCAGCGGTCGCTTTTGCGGCAGCCGCTGTCCTTACCATCATGCCGGCGGCAGCCGAGGACGGCGGCTCCCTAACACCACAGTCGTCAGCCAGCAGTTCTGCCGTGCAGCCTGCTTTGCAGGGACAGACACAGGCAAAGCAGGAAAACAGCATGGACAGCAGTCAGCCAAATTCCTCCTCACAGGACACGCAGGATTCACAAACAGCGGATACAGCCAGCGATGTACAGGTTACTTTGGACACAGTCGAACCGTACACCTTTACGGAACTGGGAAAACGCTATACCGTGCTGATTCGTACAAAACCGGATAGATGGCCGGCGGTTGTCAGCAGCAATCCTTCTGCGGTAACAGTCAGCAATCCCACATGGAACGCAAAGGTACAGGGCTATCTGTGTACGCTGACCGCTGTGGGTGAGGGAAATGCGCAAATTCAGGTACAGGC
>ENA-UOOH01000986-UOOH01000986.1-fermentation-metagenome-genome-assembly--contig:-NODE-986-length-29341-cov-3.924435_pt1 | contig 29341 bp, 30 predicted proteins | sample MGYA00245778_ERZ724025 | MGnify/ENA primary metagenome ERZ724025 (study PRJEB28704, sample SAMN03018313) | fermentation metagenome | biome: anthropogenic terrestrial biome; feature: soil; material... | reverse complement strand
TTGGTAGCGATAGCCTTTTTGGACTAGTTTATCTGTAGATTGCACAGGTGAGCCCTCCACAATCATGGCTTCAACTAGACCTCCATACACTCCCGTGACCTCAATTGTCAAATCGTTTTCGAGGAGAATAAGCTCCCCCACCCCCAGCTGTACATGGGGCTCTGGAAGGACGCGAACTTGCGACGCATAGCTCCCTAGAAAGTCACGCATCTCCACTAGGGTCTTCAAGAAGGCATCCAAATCCTCTCCGTATTCTGCAGAGGTCACATTCTTGTAAACACCCTTCCCAGAAGGGTGCCCTTCTGAGGAAGGGTGCCCTTCTGACGAAGGGATCTGAGAACGCAAAACCGCCAGAGCCTGTTCTCCCACTTCCTGGGTGTCAACCTCAAAGCCCATGGGAAAGCGTAGTTCTAAGATCTGATATTGCTGTATAATACGTTCGACTTCCTTGGTTACCTCAGGGATCCAATCGTCTGTCGTAAGAACAACCGCCAAATTGCCACCGTCCTTGACCACAAACTTGACTCCATCGAGCTCTTCGATTTGGTCCCGCAAATCTTCCCGAACCACAGGATGTACACCTCTGATTAAAACGCTCGGTTCTACCATTAGAGTATACCCATTTATTCCTGGAACCGCTCCAAAATAGGAGGTAATGCTCTCCAATACCTCCCTGGTACGATACTCATCAGGAAACCCAAAAAAGAAGTTAGCTTGGCCCGCAATGGTTAGGGTCTGATTGACCTTATAGCCCGGAAAGGACTGTTCGCCAATGCGTTCTAGCTCCCTTAATGCGGCTTCTTTGGCTTCTTCACGAATGTGCAAAATCACATCATATTCACCATATTCCCCGATCATGCCATCGAGGGTATCGCCAAAATAGGTGTCGATGGCCCAGGCAATACCCTGGGAAAACACGGCACCTACAATCACGGTTAAGACAAGTAAGATTATGAGGTCTTTATAAAAACCGTCCCGAAAAAAAACGAGCATTACCTCCCCTCCTCACCTAGCGACTCAATTATAACACGCCTCTAGCTGGGGTTTAAGTGGTAAAGCCCGTTAATATTGCCATTAATTAGTTCTCATTACTATTCTTATCGCTAAATTCACCTTGGAAAGAACCAAAGAACTGTAGTTCGCTCTTTTCCAGCAGCATCAAAAATCTCTCACCTTCCAAAACACCATCGGAAAAGACGACCTTGACGTTGCCAGTAAAAAGGGCTTGGTCGGTTTCTTCCTCGTAATCAAGGTGATCTGCATACACAGTGGCATCGTCCGTTGTGACCACCACATTACCCTGTGACTTCAACTTCTTTTCTTCGCCAAAGTATTCTACTACATCACCTGTTAACTCAAAATCATCCTGGGTAAGCTTGGCGTCCACCGTGAAAATCAAATAATCATCGTCGGTCCGCCACTCCATGGTTTTTCCCACGATTTGTACATCTTCTCGCTTCACCTTGATTAAAGCCCCTGCAATCGCACGGACATCGGCAAAAAATACTCCCGCCTCGCGGTCATAACGGCCCGCCACAACGTCTGTGGGAACCCCCGTTATCTCCAGCGTACCAGGTTGACCCTGACCCCAGGCAACGCTCGTTCCGCCTAAGAAAAGGGCCATCACAATCATCAGACCAACGAATCTTCTATTCATCGTCCCCGTCCTCTCCTTCTAGAACCACTCTACCATAGAAATCCATAAGCTTTTGCTCTAGGTCATACACCGCTTGTTCCAGTCTCCACAGCATAGAACCGTCTCGAATTCGCACATCATCCTTAAGATAGAGCAAGCTACTTTGGGCTTCCATAACCATTTCTGCAGCCTGAATCTCCAGACCTTCCCAGAGGATGAAAACTGGCCCAGGTGAGGTAAGAGTTTCTTCGGCTCCATCCCAGATCAAAAGATCGCTTTCCAAATAGAACCCATCCTCTCCATCGCGAACTTGCGATTCATGCAGATGCAAGATATCTAGCTTGCGATCCCAAACCGCGGTATCCGCATCAATGAATAAATAAGGTTCTTGATCCTGGAACATGGTGATTTCATCTAAACTTGTAAGGGTGACAGAGTTCCCTGCTTGTAACACCGATTGAGCTAGTATTTCCCATTGCCTGACACCATCTTTGCGCCCAACAAGCCGTGATTCTAGAAGTTGCACACTAGGGGGCACGCTAACCTGTGGCTGTGGCGGCTCAATGAAGAAGCGAAAGATGAGGTAGATAGCGATGATTAGTATTGCAAGGACGAGGATGGCTTTTTTCATCCTACTGCTCAGCTTCATCACTCCTTCACGCCAATAATGTCAGAGACTTCTTCTAAGTCAAAGAGGCTTAGCCCTCCCTCAGAATCCCAGCCAATGGGGAGGGTTGGAAAAGCGTTGATGGTCAATTGCAGCGCCACCCTTTTTGCCACATGATCATAGGACACGCTGAGCTGGCGGCAATGCAAATCCTTAGAGACTGTGACATTCCCTTTCGTGAATGCCTGCTTGGGAGGCTCAAAAATACTATCATAACTCACGAGCCAGGTATCCCCTAGAGGAAGTGCGATACGGGCATCCACCCTATCTAGGGTCTTTGCCGTTGGTTGGTACCGTGCGCCAAGTCTTAGCTCAAGCTTCTCTTTCTTATATTCCACCATGGGGACAATTCGCGTTAAATTCTTGGTATTCAGGTCATAGCTGGCTGTCGCACTCAAGTTCCAGGTTTGGTTGGGCCGCCAAGATGTCTGCAACGTCAAAGCGCTAAATTGTTTGCTCAGAAAACTATAGCTGGTTCTGGCAGTGACCCGCCACGGAGATGTCGTGTAATTTAGGCTCAAATCCAGATTTTGCAGCGGACTCTGCCGATCAAAACGAAAGGGCGTCGTTCCCCACACATCTCTACGACTGTAGGTCGATGTGAACTGCAGATTGCTTGTGAGTCTTTGCGTGAGCCCCACGCGCCCATAGGTCCAAGCTTGCCTTTGATCATGGCCATAGGCTGCTCCAGCCACATGCCCCTGGTAACTCACTGTGGTCGTTGTAATGGGCCGCCAGGAACGCTGACCCAGAGTGAGTTGGCCAAAAGCTCTATTTCTTGTCACCGTAGACGGCCGTTCACCATAATGACCAAGTATGACTTGCATCCGAAGCGGTAGTCCAGGCAAACCCAAATCACTCACATCCCATTTGAGTTCAGGAATACGCTGCACACTCCGCCAAGCTGGTCTCTCACCTTCCAGTAAATCGGGATTTACCTGCTGCTGCGCAGCTAAGGTCAGGGTATGTCTGCCTTGGCGATAGGTGGTCTCGGCCAAATAGTCTACCACGCGGATTTCTTGTTGGGCCTTTGTCTGTTTAACCAGTGACCCCCGCAAGTTCAGACGCCACTTGTCGGTCAGATTCTGGGACCACTTCATACCTAGATCTTGCTTCTCACTGGTTAAGGCCGCAGGATTCTTTTTGTACTGAAACCATGCTTCTGCGCTCACTGTGGGTAAGCTTAGCTTCAAGCGGTTGTCTGTACGAAATTCATGTTTCGCCCACCAATTTTCATAGTCTGTCGTGGTTGTGAAATCCCATTTTTCCCTGTCCCAGTGGTGTGAAAAGCCCGTTTTAAGGACTGGACTTTCATTGGTTGGAATGCCATAGAGGTAGAGAGAACCCTTACCTAGGTTTTCAAGATCGTAAAAATGACGGGCACCCACCCCTACTCCTAAACGAGTGAACAAATCAAGGTAGAGATGACCATGGGACCTGGAGTTAAAATAATAATTGAAGATATTTTTCATATAATACCCTTCAACTTCACTATAGCCAAAAACGGGTAAGGTAAAGAAGTTCTGTCCATCATCTAAACCCAAGGGGATCACCAGGTAGGGCCAATAAAAAAGCGGTACTCTTCCCTCGTAGTAGGTGACACCTCGAATGATCACCTTTTCACCCGGATAATACTCCAGCTCTTTCGTGGCTAAGTGATAGTGACTTTCCGCTAAATCACAAGTTGTAAACTTGGCTTGCATCACCGTGAACTTCTCGTCCCCAATACCAATGGACTCTCCAGATAAAAAGATACTACCTGTCTTTTCAGGCAAGACGACCTCTGTTCGAGCTTGGTCGAGGGTTCCCTGCCCCGTTTCAACATTGTAGACAAGGGACTCTCCGCGCAGCTCCTGATCGCCCTGGATGAGCCTAACATCACCTTGAACCCATACTTCTCCAGTAGCCACATCCATTGTCAGAAGATCCCCCTGCAAAAGAAGGTCTCCATAGGTGATCACCACATCGCCCCGGGCCACAAAGATCTGGTTCGCCCAATCGTAGGACCCCGATTCCGTCGCGACAACATGCACCCGTTCCGACATTTCCTGGCCATTCGCCTTCGCCGGAAGCAAGACTAAAACGAGCATACAGAGGATATATAAAGTTGGGCGCTTCTTTTCTTGCCATGCCATACTATCTCCCCAATCCTAGCGCAACCGATCGGATCTGAACAAGAAAACAAAACCCGAGGCAGCGAAGACTGTGTTCACCAACCAAGCTGCCACCACAGGAGGCAAAGTCTCATTAACCCCTAGGGAGCGGGAGAGTGAGACAGCCACATAATAAACGAGTAGAATTACCAAGCTGATGACAACACCAAAGGAGCGTCCACCTTTCCCTAAAAGCGCTAATGGTGCTGAAAATAGGGCGAAGACAAAGGGGGCCAGAGGCAAAGCTAGCTTGAGATGGTAATCAACGACAAAGGAGAGTACCTTGAGCCCACCGCGCTGGAAGCGCTCGATATGCTCTCCTAGCTCTTTGCGGTTCATTTCATCCACTGAGCGCTGGTTCCCTAGATAAACTTCCCCCTCTTGTTCCGTAATGATTTCCATCCTTTGAAAACGACTTTCGAACTGCACAAAGCCTTCTTCATCGAGTTCCTGGTACACACCATCGTTCAAGACCCAGGTATGGTCTTGAAAAATCCCCGTCTGAGCACTGGTGATACTGGGGAAGTTGTCGGTATCAAGTTCATAGACTAGGACTGTCTGAATTTCATTGGTCTTTGTATCGACCTCGCCAATATAAAAGTAGCGGTCATCTCCACCATGGAAAAACACATTTTCCTGTACCACGGGGATACCCTCAGAAAAAACGATCTTCCGCAGAATCGTCTCAAATTCATGATTGGCTCGTGGCACGATGTCCTCGGAAGCCCAAAAGGTGAGGACGCTAATGAGAATCCCCATGACCAAAATAGGCATGATTAAACGGGGAAAAGATACTCCACTTCCCCGGAGGACTGTCATTTCATTGTCTTGAACGAAACGGCCGATAGCTAAAAGGGTGGCAAACAAGGTGGCAATGGGCAAAGTCATGACCGCAATCCCTGGAATGCGGTAGAACAGCATTTTGCTCACCGTAAAAACAGCCACTTCATTCACTAAAATTAGGTCCGTCAATTCAAAGAGTAAACCGCTCAAAAGCACCACCGTAAAACCTGAGACACAAAACAAAAACGGTCCTATGAACTCACGGATCATATATCGATCAAAAATCTTCATATTGCCAGCACCTCACAACCACAACTCACTGGAGACTTAAAAGGCAGCCTTGTAGCTCAGACCAAAGCTCATTCCATAACCCATGGACAAACCGATGTTGGCCTTGAGCTCAGGGCTGAACTGAGCAGTGAGACCTCCATTTAGACCCTGGCCATCATACTCTAAGAAAAGAGAGGTCGTCGGTACATTGCTAACCTTAACCGGATTAAGCATGAAACTTACGCCTGCCATTCCGCGGGAATAACGCCCGAGACCAAAGGCCAGATGACCCCTAAGACCCGGCATGCCCAACTGCTTCGATGCAACCACGTAGAGGTGTTGCTTATTGAGAGACAACTCACCGCCCACTGCAAGACCAGGACGAGACTGGGTCTCTTCCAAAATAGCTGCCTTCAACGTAGCATAGAGATAACCTCCAAATTCTTGCCTTATTCCCCCACTCAAACCAGGATAAAATCCAAATTGAGCTCCAAGGGAACTGACACCGCGATGATAGAGGAAATCCAATTCTAGGGTATTGCCAGGGACATCGGCAGTAGGCACCGTTAAGATCTTTGACGCAGATACCGGAATCGTCAAGGTTACAAGCAGTATAAGTAAAATTAATGTGATGTATGAAATCTTCGGCATAAACACAACCTCTCTCCTGACTTTCTGTCTCTAGTTATTCTCTTCCTCCCAAGCAATCACCTGCCATAACACGATGGGAGTTAGTGGATTTACACCACAAAAAAGAGCTCCTCCGTGAGCGAGCTCACGAAAGAGCATTAGTCCAGCCTTCTGATCACTTCATCCGTCAAGTCTTTTCCTCCATAACGCACCACATCTTCATCTAATACCACCTTGACCTTCTCACTTTGTGCAACCTCTTGCACAACCGCATCCACTTCAGCCTGAAACTCCGTCTCTAACTCCAAACGATACGACAGGTACTCCGAGTAGGCCTCCCGCTCACGATTGGCCCGATCCACATCCTCTTCGTCAGGTTCTGACCCCAAGTCAAAGCGGGTGATCAGTTCCTCGAAACGATCACTTAACATCTGGTTCAACTGCTGGGCCCGGGCACTCTCATCCACGATTCTACCTAGGTTCACCGTTCCCACCGTTTCACCTGCGGGTATAGTCATGAACGACCAGACTAGGGCAATGGCGAGCAAGCCTGCTAGACCCCAAGGCAGATATTTCACTTGTCTGTCACCACCTTACTGCAGTTAGTATCACCGATTTGCATACGCACTACGCAAGGTGGGAGACAGTTTTGCGATTTCTTCCTCCAGATCCTGCAAGAGTCCCAGTTGATACTGTGCAAACTCGTCATCCATAGCTCGCTCTACTTCGGCTTGGAGCCTGAGTGTCTCTTGGTGACTTTGTTCTTCATGCTCGGCCTGGAGCTTCTGTAGCCTCTCCTTGTAGTCTTCTTCTAGTCTGGTTTGAATCTCATTCATCTGATCCTGTAATTCAGCTATCTTCTCTAAACAAGCCTCCTCCTGCTTCTCATTTAGAGTTACTAACATGAGCTGTAATTGCTGCCGGAGAAGTTCCCCTGCTAGTTCGTTCTGGAGCCTCTGAAGCTCCCCTTCCATTTGAGTCTGGAGGGCCTTGGCATCATTATGGAGCTTCTGGGCTTGAGCGCGGCGCAGCTCCCCTTGCCGTTGGGCAAAAGTATCTTCACCAGCTTGTTGCAGCTTTAACCTATAGTCTTTTAAGTCTTCTTCTTGTTTGATCAGCAAGCTCTCTAGGGCTGTCTGTGTTTTCCCCTCCGGTGAGCCTATGGCTTTGTTCTCGTTGGAGCTAACCAGAGAACCTGACAGAAGAATTAGCACAGCACCAAGGACAAGTAGTCTACTTGTAACACGCACTCATCTTCATCCTTTTCTTAAGGTTTCCCCTGCTATATCCATTATAACGATCCCTTGAAGCTCGAGACAAACGTAAAAAAAACCAGCAAGTGCACTGATTTCCAGTGCCTTGCTGGCTGAAGTCTCTTTTTAGAACATCTGACCGATGCCAAAGTAGAACTGACCTTTGCGCTCATCTTCTGCATTTTTCCCCCAACCATAGTCGAGACGCAAAAGTCCAAGGGGGGTATCTAGGCGCACGCCTAGACCAAAACTATTGGCCAAATCCGTGAGGCCCATGGTCTCACCCTGATCCCAGGTAGTACCCCAGTCGGTAAAGACCACACCGGTCACTTTCTCCACAATGGGGAACCGGAATTCGGCATTCATTACCAGCATATGATCGCCTTCTAAGGAAAGTCGACCGCTCTCGTTGGGATAGCCGCCATAGGCATAGCCTCTCAACGTATCGGCTCCACCTATACTAAAGGCTTCTTGACCTGCACCTCCTAGGTCACCGGCTAAAAGTCGCCCACCTAGACCACGTACAGCTAGGACATAGCCGCCATCTTTGACTTCAAAGTAACGGCTGTGTTCCAAACGCAATTTCGCATATTGCATGTCACCGCCGAGGAGTCTTGTGCCTAGCTCAAGATAGGCATCATTCTTGTAACCCTCCGTAGGACTAAAGGGATGATCCGAAGTGTTGGTGTTCACTCCCAATCCAATGGTGCGATTCTTGTAGTCCTCATATCTTTCATTGATGGGTCCCTCAAAATCGCCATAGAGATTGTTTTCCACTTTAAAGGTCAGTCGGCCACGGGTGAATTCACCGAAAGGACGCCCCAAGGTGAGATCCCCACCATTTGTAGTCCGCTGAGCCTTTGAAAGCTCTTCATGATTTTTGAGGAGTGTCTGAACCTGTTTACTACGACGATAAAGATTGATACCCAAAGAAGTACCTGTCTTGTCGATATAAGGTTCATAAAAACCAAGCTCATATTCTTGGAGTTTCTTACCAAAGCGTGCTGTGGCATTCACCCTTTGACCGCGGCCGAGAAAGTTCTCATCAGCAGCTTCTACAAAGCCAACTAGACGATCTTGGGTGCTATAGGATACACCAAAGGTAGCCGAACCTGTCTTGCGTTCTGTAAGATCAATGGTGAGCACAGTCTCATCGGGATCATCTTCTTCAGAAAAGTCCCGGCTGATTTCATCAAAAAAGCCCAACATTAAAACCCTTCGCAGGCTTTGATCCACCTCATGCAAGTTGACGGGATCACCCAGTCCAAAGGAAAGCTCCCGCTCAATGACAAAATCCTTCGTTTTCTCATTACCCTCGATGACAATATCTTTGAGGGTCGTTGGGGCGAGTTCAACATCAATGCGCCCATCAGTGTCAGCAGAGAGATCGGCAATTCGTGCAAGGTAGCCATACTCGGTGGCAATCCACTCTCGAAGGCCATAAAGATCTTCCCAAAGGTCATGGACATTAAGGATGTATCCCGTTTGGGTTTTCATCTGCTTCTGATATTCAGCAAAGGGTACCGAAGCCACTCCAGAGAAGTTAATCTCCCGCACAATAGGGTTTTCCACAACGTGAAAGACTACCTGAACACCTGCTATAGCCGGTTCAAAGCTGGCAGTAGCATCCTGAAAATAGCCAAGATCATAGATAGAGCGCAAGTCATCGAGAATCTGTTGCTCCACCGCTGGTTGATTTATTTTGGTCTTTAAAATACTTGCTTTGATGGTCTCGGTATCAATGAAGGTGTTCCCCTCTACCTCAATGGATCGAACTAAAGATGAATCTTGAGCCCATACGCTAGCGTTGCCTACTGAAAAGAGTAAGCCTATCACCATGAGCCCTACTAAGAGTTTGGCTGACCTTAGCCTCATTGTCCTGCCTCCCACGCACATTAGATTTTCGTCTCTCCCTTATTCTACTTACCTTATTCGTATTCCTCTTGCCAAGTCTGGGGACTGCGTACAATAAAAACCAGTCCTCACTGATAAATGTTTAAGTCAAAGGTAGCCATACCGTCTATGACAAACTGTGTGGCAAGGCGAACCTTCGTTGCCTCCGAAGGAGCTTCGGCCCAGGAAAAGTAGCCCAGAGGTGCCTGGAACTCTTCTTCCTGTTCCTCCGCCTCTTCGCCTAGCTCATCTTGTCCTTCCTCTTGTGGGCGATTGTCCAAGAATGGATAAAACTCGGCCACAATCTCATTATTCCGTTCACGGTCCATGTATTCTGTGATCAAGGCATCGAGAGATTCAGCGCCGGAGATGATCTGACGGACCGGTTCATCCTCGCCTTCATCAGGCTCAAGAAGACTGGTGTGCACAGGGGGCTTTTCAACATAATAGCCTGCTCCGCCTCCCCGCACTGTCACAGTAAGGAAACCCGGTGCAATATCCTGGGGAACCTCAATGCGCAGCGTTCTGGTTTCGCTAGCGCCGCGGTAAGGACGGATCGTGACGTCCACATCCACAGACTCCCCTGCTTTGACATAGAAGGTACTGGGTACCGCTTGTTCAATCGTTGCGGTCTTCCGTTCCTGAGCGACCTCCACCTCAATGCGAACGTCCTGTAAATCAACCTCTTGCAAATTATTGTTGGCCAAAAGTTCCAGACCCGAGAGTAAGTCCGTCAAAGACCATACAGCAATATCACTGTCACTATAAAACAGATTCTCCCTGATCATGCGCTGGTTAAAGTCCTTGGCCGTAAACTCAAGGCGCACAAAGGAAGTGCCTGCACCGAGACGATCCAAGGTAGCATCCACACTTTGATAAGCACTGCTAATGACTAGAGGAACCATGATACTCGGTTCTTTCACCGACTCTACATTGAAATTCTGACGAATGTCTCGATCCCGATCGCGCACCTGAATATTCACGGACAAATAGTCTGGTTGATCTCCCAAGCTTCCTCCGAGACCCACAGCTCGATCTTGCTCAATCTTGCCGATGGTAGAGCCCAAGGAGACTATCTTAAAGGGTACATCAAGTGACGGGAGCGTATGGTGCACGTAGGCCGCGGAAGCAAAGAAATCCACATTGCCACGATGCGTAAAGGGATGTCCGAAGGCGATAAAACGCCCATCGTTTTTCACATGGGTTACCGTGCCAAAGGAGGCTACCTGAAAATCACCCCTCAGGAGCTGGACACCGATCATACTTCCGGCTTCAAGGAGAGCCGAGCCATGGGCATAGTTCGAGGCTAACGCAGGCATGGTTTGAATCTGATCCGTACCTAAGGCCTCCGACAAATATCGCGTGTTGCGGGCATTCAATCCCTGTACAAACAGGGGCGAACGCAGTGCAGTCGTCCCCGGGGGTAAGGCGGGGGCAGGAACAGGCATTTGATTGTAGAGTTCAAACATATCCACTGCGGGGGTCACAAGACCAATACGATGGTCCGTCTGGGCATATGTATAGCCAATGGCGCCAAGAAGGCGGCCCTGGATATACACCGGGGTGCCGCTCATGCCCTGGGCAATACCCCCCGACCGTTCAATGACATCTCCGCTGACCCGGATCATAATCAAATTGCTTAAAGGTGGGCTTTGGGGGACTAAGCCTAAGACTTCTACATCAAAGGTCTCGATGGTATTACCCGAAATCACCGTTTTTCCCACGCCTTTTAAGCCCGGCCTTACCTCTTCGGGGAGAAACAGTTCTTGGGCATACGCTGCGCTGACCAAGCCGCAGAGCAGAAATACAAGGAATACTATTGCAAATCGTACCGGCAATTTTCGCATCAAGCCACCCCTTCATATCCTTTACCGCGGTAAAGGGCTTGTTACATCCGTAACGACAACTATGGCATCACCTACTGGACGTTCTTTGCCATCCGAAGGCAAATTCAAGACTAAGTTTCGAATCACCATAGTTGTGGAACCGCCCCCATCTAAGTTCATGGCTTGCAGCGCTCCCAACTCTAATAAAAGATTTCCAAGTTCGCTCAAAGTCATACCGACACTAATATTCGGCTGTCTCCCGTTTACGGTCACCAACAGAAGTTTCCCATCATCGGTGATACCGATAGCCGTTCGCGGAGCACGTCCCACTAAGACATCATCTCTGAACCGTTCTTCCTCACCCGTGATGTGAAGCTCGCCATCACGAACAAGACGCGGGCCCCCTCCAATAATCTGGGTAACACCAAGTGCATCCCAGGAAGGGCTTAATGAAAAGGTTACCTCCACTGGATCTCCCACCTTGAGCTTGGCCAAAAACTCCCTTTGCACACCATGGGCCGACAGCACCAATCCATCAGGGGGAATCGTACTATTGCCTTGTTGAATCTGGTCAACCACCCCATCCACCACGACCACTTCGTAACCATAGGCGTTGGTGTTGGTTTTGGTACCATGGTGCTTGGTATAAACAATGAGCTCATCCTGGAGCCTGGGACGGTTTAATCCATCTATACTCGTGAGTAAAAAATCATCTTCTAGAAAGACTTTCCCCTCAAAGCTCACCTGATCCATCACGGCCAGTCTAGGACCAACACCGAGGGCGGTCCGGTTAGCGTAAGGCTCGCTGATTAGCTCTCCATCGATCATGAAAATACCTAAGGGCCTTCCGGTGGAGGCAAAAAACGCACCATTCACAGCCGCAATGGCATCTTTCCGCTTAGCAATGGCACTGACTTTTTCAGACCCGAAGATCCGATTTTGTGCTAAGGCAAGCTTTACTTCAAAACCATACCATAGATCGATCTCCAAATAGTTGACCACATTAGGCCCGAATGAATCCGCTCTCCTTTGATGCCCATAGACAACACCTGGCTCTACCATACGCCTTGTAGTGTTGACAAATGTCTTGGGAATATCCAACTGAAAAAAGCCCTCGCCCTCGGCGACGACGCCTGTCGGGACCTGGTAATGGAAATCAAGAACCAGTCGTGACCCCTCTGCACCCTCGGAGTAGCGAATTTCTTTGAGGGCCACATCACTCACTGGATGGGATGGCGGAAACTCCGGAATGGGAAAATTAGAGTCCACAACAACCTTCATGGGGTTTGTGGTATAACTTACGGCGTAGACTTGCCCTGGACTCTTTGGCAAAGTGAGTACAATACTCTCAGAAAAGAGTGTGACTGTCTGTGCTGACGCGGTGTTCACTAAAACAAATGAAGCAAAGATTAAAACAAGTACAGCTGTCTTTCGCAGCACCAACCGCACACACATACCTCCTCGTCATCCATACCAATTCGTGATAGGGAGATATTCTCCTGCACAAAAATGAACTCCACAAGGGTGTTACTTGTGGAGTCAAAACTCTCTAATCGTCATCAGAAACGTAACGAGACATCTGCTCATAAATCATCTTAGCCAGCCCAACACTTTGTCCTTGGGCTATGTTACTCGCTATTTCCTGATCGAGCATAGATTGGAAAATTTTCTCAGCACGCCGATCACCAAGGAGGTCTGTCTCGGGAACAGTGCGCCTCATCTGCTCCATTAACTGGTAAAGGAAAATTGCCTCAAACTGTTCTGCAGCATCTTGCAGAGCCCTCTGCGAAGTAGACTTCCGCTGAGCCAAATCGTCTGCTTTGCTGGCTACCAAATCACTCGGCTCCCAATTTACACGCACTGGTCACCCTCCCCTAGATTATTATTAGATCTCCAAACAAGGCACCAGCAGCCTTCACAGCCTGCAAAATGGCTATTATATCCCTAGGTGTAGCGCCTACGGCATTTAGGGCATCAACTAAGTCCTGTACATTCGGTGTGCCCCCTAGGACGGTCGTTTGATTGTACTCTTGTTCTATCTCATCGGCTAGTTCTCTACCAAAAGCCAAATCTCCTCCCGCATTTGCGCTTTGTTCCACTTGCACCTTGAGATTTCCATGGGAAACGGCGATGGAGGCAATGCGCACCTGGGAGCCCATAACAACTGTACCGGTGCGTTCGTTAATGACCACCCTGGCATTGGCATCGGGGCGAATGGGTAACTCCTCAAGTTCTGCAATAAATCCTACCACATTGCCTGTGTATCCCGCTGGAATTTGAATTTCCACCGTACTTTGATCTCGTGCCCAAGCTAGGTTCTGTTGATAGACCTCATTAACCACTTGAACCAAACGGCTTGCGGTGGTAAAGTCAGGCTGCAGTAAAACCATGGAGATAGTGCCATCGACCCCAAAATCGTAGGCTTCAAGCTCCCTTTCGACAATGGCGCCTCCCGGTACCGTTCCGACAGTGGAATGGTTCACCTGACCTCCTGCTCCGCCCCGAACCACAAAGCCACCGATAGAGACCGCTCCCTGGGCTACAGCGAAGACCTGCCCATTGGCTGCCTGCAGTGGAGTCTGCAAGAGAAATCCTCCCTGGAGGCTCCTGGCATCTCCGATGGATGAAACTGTTACATCCAGGCGATCTCCAGCCCTTAGGGATGTGGGCAAATCGGCTGTTACCATAACTGCAGCAATATTACGCATCCTCAAGTCATTGGCGGAAACGGTGATCCCAAAACCCTCAAGCATATTGGCGATCATCTGAATATTCGCTCTTGAACCCGATCCGTCACCTGTTCCTTGTAAGCCAACGATAAGGCCTAGCCCGAAAATTTGGTTATCTCGGTCGCCTTGCACCCGGGCCACATCTTTAACTCGCACAATAGGGGTGTCATAGCGTATGGGCTCTAAAGCCTGGGCCCCAACTAAACTCCCACAGAGGAGGACGATTCCCAGAACTAAAATCATACTTCTCTTAGACATAAGATCCTCCCTCTCGATCTAAAACAACCAGTTAAGCAGACGGGTGATAATGCCAGGGTTGTTTTTATCAGCCACAACACCGCTGCCTAGAAAGGCAATCTCCGCATCGGCTACAAAGTTGGACAAAACAGTGTTATCTGGTGCCACATCCCGCATGCGTATTAATCCTGAAATCACAATCTCCTGTTCTTCTCCATTGATCATGATCTTCTGACGACCTTCAATGCGCATGGTATCATTGGGGTAAACCTCCACCACCCTGGTGGTGACATTGGCTGTGAGGCTTCCGCCCCTTGTGGTAGATCCATCGGCCGCAAAGGAATCGCCTCCGCCCACCCTCAGCAGCGGAATTAGATCTGCCAAAACCCCCATGCCAGGTCCAACAGAAACCTCAGAGTCTTTGCCCGTCGCCGTTGAAGCGTTTTGCCTTGCTTGAGCCCGTTCCACAATGATCACCGTAACCAAATCGCCTGTTCTTTTCGCCTTGCGGTCCTCAAACATAGATGGCTGATCGGACGGATACAAAGACTGGGCAAAGGCCCTATGGAACAAGCCCATATTGGCAAAAGCCAACAGGGCTACAATCACAACAACTATGCTTAGAAATCTTCTATTCTTCATGGAGCACTGGACCCCCTCACATTCACCTGAACCGTTTGTGCATCGATGATCTCACCTGACACTACTTGCTTCGACAGGATATTCTCAACAGAAATGACCTCACCGACTCCTCCTGTCCCCCGGGCAATTCCAGGAGCACTCACCACTAAAGATGAAGTCTGCACGAGGATAGTGACTTGGGCACCCCTCTCCACGATGGGAATCGCTTGCACATTGAGGCTCGTTAACGAACTTCCACTCAGGACATGACGGCTTGTACGCAGCCCCACAAAATCTTCCACACTTCGTAAATCAGGCTGTCCACTCCTAAACTCCTGGCTCTCTACTTTTACGTCTCCCGCAGAAATCACATGACCCCTGGGTAAATCCGCCGTAGCTACCACCACTTCAAAGATGGGAAATCCCGTCTCCGCCTGGTTTACCTCAGCTGCCATAGAATTCAAGGCAACACCATACACCTGGACAGTTGTGGTACCTTGAAACTCGACTTTCTTCGGATCCAAGCCGCCTTGCCGCAAACGCACCTCGATTTGACCCTTGGTCAAGCGCCGGGAACTCCCGCTAATTGGTGCTGCCCCGGTATTGATGGCCGCTACTTTACTTACCATCTCCTCTGGACCTGTGATTTCAGCTATGTTACCCAAGAGAAGCTCTGGACCTTGTACATTGACGCTTTCTGGCAAGATCACAATCACCTTCTCTTCCTCGGCACTGCAGACCATGGAGCTACCTAAAAGGAAGGCGCCTAAGAAGGCGAGTACAAGTATCCTCAAAATTCTTTTCCGATTCATATTCCGCTACCTGCGGAGATTGTTAGCGGTCTGCAGCATGTCATCGGACGCCTGAATAGCCTTGGAATTGCTTTCGTAGGCCCTTTGCGCCACGATCATATTTACCATTTCTTCTACCACTTGCACATTGGACATTTCTAGGAAGTTCTGGCTGAGCATCCCGAAACCATCGAGACCTGGAGTGCCAAGCATGGGTTCACCGCTAGCCGCTGTGGCCGTATAAAGATTGCGACCCTCGCTTTTGAGCCCTGCAGAGTTTACAAAGCGTACAATTTGCAACTCACCAATTCTCTCCGGCTCACTATCGCCAGGACGCATAATGGTCACGGTACCGTCTGAACCAATACTCAATTCTAGGGAGTCAGCGGGAACAACGATCTCTGGTTCAATAGGAAAACCGTCGGATGTTGTCAAGCGACCATCGGCATCGAGTTTGAAAGCGCCATCTCTTGTGTAGCGAATGCCGCCGTCAGGAAGCAATACTTGGAAGAATCCATCCCCTTCAATGACTACATCCAATGGATTGTCCGTCTGTTGGTACATGCCCTGAGAAAAGATCCTTTGAGTAGCCACAGGTCTGACACCATGGCCGATTTGAATGCCTGTTGGCACTTGGGCCCCAGCCGTAGAAGGTGTCCCTGCATACTTCACCGTCTGATAGAGGAGATCCTGAAAATCCACTCGACTTTTCTTAAATCCAGTGGTATTTACGTTTGACAAGTTGTTAGAGATCGTATCAATCTTGGTTTGCTGGGCCGTCATCCCTGAGGCGGCGGTCCATAGAGAACGCATCATAACAAAAAACCCTCCCTGAATAGTATGTCTAGATTTAAACATAGCATAAGTAAGGGGGTTACTTAGAAACCATCGCAGTCGGTTGACGGTCTCTCGGAACGTGTTCAATACGTTCCTTTGGCTTCTGTTTCCAGTCCAGCCTGTGCCCCTTAAAGCTATCATACTTCGTTAATAATCTTTCCTAGAGACTCATCAAAGGCTTGTACCACCTTTTGATTCGCCTCATAACTCCTTTGAATATTAATCAGGTTGACCATTTCTCGAACCACATTTACGTTGGCCATCTCTAGGGTTCCCGGTGCCACTGTCGCTTGGTAACGAAATGGAGCCCCCGCTTCAGGTAGAGCTTCGTAGAGATTAGAACCATGCCTCACAAGACCATCTCTATCATTAAACTCCACAATCAAGAGCTTATCTACCGGTTCGCCATCTACGGTGATCTCTCCCCGTTCATTAAGGAGTACCTGACCTTCACCTACATAAATGGACCCTTGTTCACCACGGACCAGATTGCCATCTAGAGTAGCCAAAAGTCCGCTGGGGTTTACAGTGAACCGGCCATCCCTAGTGTAGCGGGTGCCCTCTGCTGTAGTGATGGCGAAGAATCCTGGGCCAACAAGTGCCACATCTAGAGGATTATTCGTCGTCCGTAGCGTTCCCGGTGAGAAGGAAGAGCGGCTTCCATCCACAAATGCTCCTGTACCTAACACCCCAAGCAGCTGGCTTTGTCCCTGGTACACTCTGCGCACCGGTGTCTCAGGCAGAGAATACATATGTGCCGTTTGCCTTTGGAATCCAGCAGTATCGACGTTCGCCAAGTTGTTACTGGACACATCCATCCGCAAAGATTCTACCAACATTCCTGATGTTGCCGTATAAATACCCCGAAGTATACTATCACCTCCACAATAAAAGTTCCCTTGCCACCACTATCGGCAAGGGAACAGGTTAACTTTAATGTTTTTAACGACCTCTGGAATAACTAACTACAAACGGCGCGCGGCGGGACGTGTCACCTAGAGCATCCAGCATTTGCCCCGTTCCCCTCACAACACAACTGAGGGGATCTTCAGCCAATGTAACCGGTACCCCAGTTCTCTCTTCAATCAACCGGTCCATACCCTCCAGAAGGGCTCCGCCACCCGTTAAGGACATGCCCTTATTCATGATGTCCGCAGCAAGTTCAGGGGGAGTTACTTCCAAAACTCCTCGAATGGCGTCGACAATACTGTGAATAGGTTCTTCTAAGGCAGGATAGACATCAACAGAGCTGATTTCCACAGTGGCCGGTAAGCCTGTCACTAAGTCCCTGCCTCGAATGGACATCTTTTTGTTTGGATCGGGATAAGCGCTGGCAATGGTTGTCTTGATATCTTCAGCTGTACGGTCACCAATAGCTAGGTTGTACACCCTCTTCACATGGCGGACAATGGCCTCTTCCATATGGGATCCCCCGATTCTGAGGGACTCTGAGGTCACCTCACCACCAAGGGATATAACAGCTATATCTGTGGTTCCTCCGCCAATATCCACAACCATATTACCGCTGGGAGCGGCAATATCTAGACCACAACCAACCGCCGCGGCAATTGGTTCGGTCACCAAGTAAACCTCTTTAGCCCCAGCGAGGGTTGCAGCTTCCAAAACGGCTCTTTTTTCAACTGTCGTAATTCCAGAGGGAACACAGACCATAACCCGCGGTCGAAAACCCCGACCGGCTACTTTGCGGATGAAGTGCTTGAGAATCTCTTCGGTGATCTGGAAATCTGCAATAACCCCTTCGTTAAGAGGCTTGATGGCCCTGATATTTCCCGGTGTACGACCAATCATATCCCGGGCTTCCTCACCAATGGCGCAGATTTTTTGTGTATTTACATCAATGGCCACCACCGACGGTTCATGAATGACAATTCCTTTACCGCGTACATGGACCAATACGTTGGCTGTACCTAAATCAATTCCTATATCCTTACTGAACATTCCATTGCCCCCTCCGCAACACTGTTGATTGCGCTGCAATCAACTTGGAGTTTGACTTTGTCAAACATCCACTACGCAATTATCCCATAACGATGGAATACAGTTCGCCATAGAGGAGGCAAATCCTTTTTTCAGTTGTGCATTCTAAGAGGCTCGACTAGCACCCTTTACTCCATACTTGCGCTTTGTCGCCTCTCCGCCCCTGATATGCCGTTCGGACTTATTGACCTCGAGAACCTGTTTCACCTGTTCGGCCAATTCTCTATTGATGCGTGGCAAGCGCTCTGTCACATCCTTATGGACCGTACTTTTACTCACCCCAAACACGATAGCCGCTTGTCGCACAGTGGCATTTGTCTTCACAATATATAAACTTACATCCACCACCCGCTTGCGGATATAGTCTCTCATCTGCGCTTCCCCCTAGCACTTTTTATACATTTATATGCTGCGGGGCTTTGAATATGCTTAGCATTAGTGGAGAAACGCCTGGGGATTAACTGGCTCTCCGTTGTGGGTCAGCCCAAAAAAGACCCGACCAGTGCTTTCAGGAAGCGCAATATTTTGGTTCTGTTTCACCAACTCACCTGGACCAACCTGAATTCCTTTGATGGAACGATAAGTGGAAACCCAACCACTGCCATGGTCAATGACAAGTTCGGTTTCTAGGCCGTTGGAGTTCACCGCGAGGACTTCGCCGGGGAGCACTGTTCGTATGGTACTATCGGTAACACTAAACTCCAAACCGGCGTTAAAGCGCCAATCACCATAAACCGGATGGCGATGCCACCCAAATGGTGTGGCAATTTCGCCTTGCACTGGCCAAATGAGATGTTCAAAGGAAAGCTGTGGTTCAGAGGCTGTCTCTGGCTTCATTTCCGTGGGCTCAGGCAAAACACTCTCTGGTGGCTCCACCGTGGCAAGTTGAATGGGACCATCTAGGACCCAAGGATAAAAGTTGGCGATCACATTTTGGACCCGCTCTTGCACAACCGCCTCAAGCTCATCTAAGCCCACCTGAGGAGCTACAAGAGCTGCTTCTTCTGGGGTCCGGTTGCGATACATACCGACGCCAATACCAGCAATTAAAGAAATTCCAACCACAACCAAAACAAGTAGTCTTTGATTGTCCCGCCTGTACCAAGCTTGTCTTAGCTTGTCTGTGATGTTTCTCCATATTTGCATACTATCACCGCCTTGCTGATAGTATGCTCCTTGAACTTCCAGACTATGCAAAAAAATACCCCCCGCAATCGGGGGGGGTGACTTAGTCTTTGTCGGCCACTTCTAGACGAAGAAGCGCTTTCTGCAATGATACTTGTGCTCTAGTAATATCTAGATCGGCTTTACGATCCGCCAATCTCTCCTCAGCCCGTTGCTTGGCCTGCCTGGCTCTAAGAACATCGATCTCTTCCGCCAGTTCAGCGGTGTGGGCCATGACAGTGAGCTTATTATCGTGCATCTCGGTGAATCCGCCGCCTAAGGCAATCTTGCGGCGTTTACCATGCCGTGGACCATACTCAATAACGCCAATATCCAGCGAAGCCATGATGGGTAGATGCCCCGCTAGGATTCCAAAGCCGCCATCTGCCCCTGGTAAGAGGACATATTCGACTTCCGTCATGACTACGGTGCGGTCTTGCGTCACCACTTCAAACATAAAGGTAGCCATTAAGCATTCTCCTCTGCCAGCGCTTGCCCCTTTGCCACCGCCTCATCAATGGTGCCCACCATAAAGAAGGCGTTTTCAGGCAGATCGTCATGTTTACCTTCTAGGATTTCCTTGAAGCCCCGTACCGTCTCTTTGACCGGTACAAACTTCCCCGGAATTCCAGTGAATGCTTCTGCCACGAACATGGGCTGCGACATGAAACGCTCAAGCCTTCTCGCTCTGGCCACGATAATTTGATCTTCGTCTGAGAGCTCATCCATACCTAAAATAGCGATAATATCCTGAAGTTCGCTATAGCGTTGCAGCACTTGCTGAACGCCTCGGGCTACATTATAGTGTTCGTTGCCCACAATCTCTGGGGCCAAAATCCTAGACGTAGAGGCTAGGGGGTCTACTGCGGGATAGATTCCCTTCTCTGAAATGCGCCTCTCTAAGTTGGTCGTGGCATCTAGGTGAGCGAAGGTCGTTGCTGGCGCCGGATCGGTATAGTCATCTGCAGGCACATAAATGGCCTGAATGGAGGTGATCGATCCTTGCTTTGTGGTAGTAATGCGCTCCTGCAACTGTCCCATTTCCGTTGCCAAGGTCGGTTGATAGCCTGCGGCGGAAGGCATACGTCCTAATAGTGCCGACACTTCCGAGCCCGCCTGGGTGAAACGGAAAATATTATCAATAAACAAAAGCACATCTTGCCTTTCTTCATCTCTAAAGTACTCAGCTAAGGTCAATCCCGTTAAACCGACACGTAAACGGGCACCAGGAGGTTCGTTCATCTGGCCAAAAACCATGGCCGTCTTGTCAATGACGCCGGATTCTTGCATTTCATAGTAAAGGTCATTGCCTTCACGGGTACGCTCTCCTACCCCAGCAAAGACAGAGTAACCTCCGTGTTCATGGGCAATATTGCGGATTAGCTCCATAATTAAGATGGTCTTACCTACACCTGCACCGCCAAAAAGACCAATCTTACCACCCCTAGCATAGGGCGCTAGGAGGTCTACGACTTTGATACCTGTCTCCAACATGGTACTGGAGGGTTCTACTTCGTCTACTTTTGGCGCGGGGCGATGGATCGGCCACTTTTCCTTAGTATCCACAGGTGCTCCGCCATCAATGGGCTCCCCCAGAACATTAAACAAGCGTCCTAAGGTCTCGGGCCCGACGGGAACTGCAATGGGCCCCCCTGTATCAACGGCTTCCATACCCCTTTGCAATCCGTCAGTAGAGGCCATGGCAATACAGCGCACGATGTTGTTTCCTAAATGTTGGGCGGCCTCTAAGGTCAAGTCAATCGCATTTCCTTCTACTTCGCCTTCAATGCGGATGGCCGTGAGCAAATCGGGCAGTTGCTCGGGCGCAAATTCGATATCAACCACGGGTCCAATAACTTGGACAACGTTTCCTTTATTAACACTTGCACTAACACTCATCAATATACCCCCCCACAATTCTACGATTGCAATGCATCTGCACCGCCCACGATTTCTGCAATTTCCTTGGTGATCTGAGCTTGTCTCGCTCTGTTATAGGTTATATTCAAGTCCCGAATCAGCTCTCCAGCATTATCGGTGGCATTGCGCATGGCGTTCATTCTCGCCCCGAGTTCGCTGGCCTTCGCTTCAGCCAAAGCCTGGTAAACTGAAGCATTTACATAGAGAGGAACAAGTGTCTCCAGTACAGCGTGGATAGACGGTTCGTAGATATACAAGGGTTCTGGCCCCTCGCTTTTCACCACTTTCATCTGTTCCGGCAAGGGAAGGACATTCCGCAGTGTCACACGGTGTGTCACGGTATTAATAAACTCAGTGTATAGAATAGTAACATTATCAAAGAGCCGGTGCTCGAAAAAGTCAAAGATCACATGACCGATATCCTGGGCGGTCCTGAGGTTGGCCTCATCACCGATGCCCACAAATTCGGCCAGGGAGGTTCGATTACGCCTTCGAAAGTGATCCCGAACTTTTCGACCCACCATCACCATCTCTGTCTTTGGATGCTCCCTCACAAACGCTTCAGCCTGCCTGATGATGCTTGCGTTATATCCTCCTGCCAAACCACGGTCTCCGGCCAAGACGAGGAGGCAATGGGTATCATCGCCCCTACGTTGGGCTATTTCAGGGAGATCCTCACCAGCTTGTTCCACTGCCCTTAAGGCGGTACCGAGGGAATTTGTCAGACGTTCGTAGTAAGGGCGGGTGCTAACCACCGTTTCTTGAGCGCTACGCAATTTGGAGGCGGCAATCATCTCCATAGCCTTAGTGATTTGTTGGGTTTTTGAGATGCTAGAAATCCGCCGCTTAATCTCCCGGCTTGATTGTGCCATCTTCAGTCCCCCTAACTAACGAAGTCTTTCTTAAATTCCACAATCAGCTTCTTCAGTGAAGTTTCAATTTCTTCCGTTAATTCCTTGATACTCCTGAGCTCAGAAAGAATTTCGGCATGCTCTTTGCGGAGAAAATCCAAGAATTCGCGCTCAAAGCGGACCACATCAGCTGTAGCTATGCTGTCTACATAACCATTGACCGCCATATAAAGCGAAATAGCCTGTTCTTCCACGGGCAGGGGTTTGTATTGTTCTTGTTTCAAGATTTCATACATGCGTTCGCCCCGACCCAAGCGGGCTTGTGTCTGTCGATCCAAATCTGCTCCAAACTGGGCAAAAGCAGCCAGTTCTCTGTATTGGGAAAGGTCAAGGCGTAGTGAACCTGCCACCTGTCGCATCATTTTGACCTGCGCTGCACCACCCACACGTGAAACAGAACGGCCCACACTAATGGCCGGACGAATTCCCGCATAGAACAGATCCGATTCTAAGAAAATCTGCCCGTCTGTAATGGAGATCACGTTGGTAGGAATATAGGCAGAAATATCACCTGCCTGGGTTTCGATGATAGGCAAAGCCGTAATCGAACCACCGCCTAGCTCTTCATTGAGCTTAGCCGCACGTTCCAGTAGACGTGAGTGAATATAAAAGACATCCCCTGGGAAGGCTTCACGGCCTGGTGGTCGCCTCAGAAGAAGCGACATCTCTCGGTAAGCGGTGGCATGCTTAGAAAGGTCATCATAGACAATAAGCACGTCTCGACCGGAATACATGAACTCTTCTGCCATGGCTACCCCTGCATAGGGTGCAATATAAAGAAGAGGAGAAGGTTCGCTCGCGGTTGCAGAAACTACAATCGTATAATCCAAAGCACCATGGCTAGCCAAGGTCTCGACCACACCTGCAACGGTGGAGGCCTTTTGACCAATGGCCACATAAATACAAATGACATCTTCGCCTTTTTGGTTGAGGATGGTATCTACGGCAATGGCGGTTTTACCTGTCTGTCTATCGCCAATAATCAACTCCCGCTGGCCGCGGCCAATCGGAACGAGGGAGTCAATAGACTTCAGACCTGTTTGGAGGGGCTCATGCACACTAACCCTGTCAATAACACCGGGAGCCTGCGCCTCAATGGGCCTATTCTTTTCGGACTTAATGGGTCCTTTGCCATCAATGGGCTGCCCTAGGGGGTTCACGACTCGTCCAATTAACGCCTCACCAACGGGCACCTGTACCACGGTGCCTGTGCGTTTCACTGGGTCGCCTTCCTTGATATGCTCATAGGGCCCTAAAATTACTACCCCGATATTATCTTGCTCGAGGTTTAAAACCATACCAAAGACGCCCCCAGGAAACTCCAAGAGCTCTCCTGCAAGCGCCTTGTCTAGTCCATAAACACGGGCGATTCCATCGCCTACCATAAGGACTGAACCAAAGTCTTCTACCTCGAGCTTGGACTCAAATTCTTCAATCTGCCGCCTTAAGACAGCTACGATTTCGTCTGGCCTCATTGCCATAGCGATACCCCCATTACTCGTATTTCTCTTGTAGTACTTTGCATATTCTTTCTGCTGCCTGCCCATCACCATAGGGGTTAGGGGCACTTGACATTTGTCGATAAAGCTCAGGGTCTGTAAGCAGTCTGCGAACGGCATCCACAATATCTTGTTTGCCTGATCCGACTAGTTTTACAGTTCCCGCCTGCAGTGCCTCTGGTCGTTCCGTAACTTCACGCATGACTAAGACCGGTTTATGTAAGGCAGGTGCTTCTTCTTGCAACCCTCCTGAATCCGTCAAAAGAAGGGTACATCTGGCCAAGAGGTTGGCGAATTCAAGATAATCAGGGGCATCAAGTAAAAGTATGTTTGGACTATCCCCCAAAAGCTCCCGCATCACTCGTTGGATGGCCGGGTTGCGATGCATGGCCACCACAATCTGCAGATCCATCTCGCCCCCTGGCCCCTTAAAGGAACTGAGTTCTAGCAGCGCTTGGCAAATATCCTTCAACGGTTCTCCCCAGTTCTCCCTGCGATGAGCAGTGACAACTAAAAGGGGCATCGCAAAGTTTAGGCTCTGCAAGGCAGGGTTTTCAAACACATAGTCACTGTCTACCACAGATAAAAGGGCATCAATGACAGTGTTGCCCGTGACAAAAATGCGGTCTGGGCCAACACCTTCACGCCTTAGATTTAAGGCTGATTGCTCCGTAGGGGCAAAATACCAGGTCGCTAAGGCATCAATGAGACGCCGGTTGGCCTCTTCTGGGAAAGGATTGTGCACGGATTGGGTACGCAGCCCTGCTTCCACATGACCTACGGGAATCCTCTCATAAAAACTGGCCAACGCTGCTGCAAAGGCCGTACTGGTATCACCATGGACTAAGACCAGATCGGGGCGCCAATTCTGGAATATCTCTCCTATACCCTTTAGCGTCCGCCTAGAAATGTCGTTTAAGGTCTGACCATGGCTCATTATATTCAAGTCATAATCCGCCTTGAGTTCAAACAGATCTAACACTTGATCTACCATTTCCCTGTGCTGTCCTGTAATGATGACCTTGGCGTCCCAAGACTCTACGCTCTGGCACGCTTTCACCAAAGGTGCCATTTTTATGGCCTCGGGTCTGGTACCGAAGACCAACGCCAACTTAAACATCCCTAGTGTCCCCCTTGTGTGATTCATGGAAGGGTTTGATCATACCCACGCGCATAGAGCCATACATCAGCAGAAGACCCAAGAGTAGGGCCACAATCCAAGCGGCTCTAGTCATATGTGCCGTAAGGATGGCCATGGTTGCAGAAAATCCTGTGATCAAATAAGCCACATAGACCACTTGACGCTGGGAAAAACCCAGATCCAAGAGCCTATGGTGAAAATGGGACTTGTCAGCCTGATAAATGGGTACTCCCTTTTGCATACGGCGCACCACAGCACAGAGCAAATCGGTGACAGGAACGACTAAAATCAAAATGGGGACCGAAATCCCAATGGTGGCCGCTCCCTTCAAGGCGCCTTCTGTGGAAATGGCAGCGAGTAGGAAACCTAAAAGCATCGCCCCCCCATCGCCTAAGTACACCCGGGCTGGATTAAAGTTGTAAGGTAAGAATCCTAAGGTAATCCCCACCACAATTACAGCAAGCATGGCAGCATCATAGCGTCCTAAAAGGAGGGCAAGGGTTGCCAAGGCAACAGCGCTAATAAGCGTAATACCCGTCGTGAGACCATCGATACCATCGATAAAGTTCATTATATTAACAAGGGTTAAAACCCAGAGCATGGTCAAGGGAATGGACAGCTTGCCCAAATAGAGCATCTCTCCGAAGGGGTTACTCATAAACTCAATACGCGGTCCCCACAAAACGTAAAGGAGAACTGCAAAGCTCTGCCCGGCAAACTTGACGCCTGCAGAAAGTTCAAAGCGATCATCAATGACTCCGAGAACCAAAATTACGGCCGCGGTGAGAATGGTAACACCAAAATGGGGAATATCCCCCACCACAGAGGCGACCAACAAACCCCCGAAAATGGCCAAGCCACCTCCGGTGGGCATGGGTACCTTGTTAATCCTGCGGGGATTGGGCACATCAACAAGGCCCATCCTCAAAGCAAAGCGCCGAGCGAAGGGCGTTAGGCCCGCTGTAACTGTCATTGCAATCACAAAAACGATGAAGAACTGGGCAACGTTCATGGCTACTCCTCCCCGTCGGTCACTACCATTTCAATACTCGCCTCATTCATCAACTCTAGAGCGAGTCCATCAGGATACTTACCTTGAAAGACGACTTTTTCTACCCCTGCGTTAATTAACATCTTAGCACACAAAATGCAGGGCTGGTGCGTGCAATAAAGAGTTGCACCATCGGTTGACACACCATGGAGCGCCGCTTGAATGATGGCATTTTGCTCTGCATGGGTCCCCCGGCACATCTCGTGCCTTTCACCTGAAGGGATCCCTAGCTTTTCCCGTAAGCAACCTACTTCCATGCAATGGGATACTCCCCGAGGGGCCCCATTATAACCGGTGGCAATAATATGTTTGTCACGAACTAGTACAGCCCCCACCTGTCTTCGTAGGCAAGTGGAACGGCTGCTGACAAGGGCCGCGATTTCCATAAAGTATCTTTCCCATGAGGGTCGGGCCACTCCATCACCTACTTTGTACCAAAGAGGCGATCACCCGCATCGCCCAGCCCTGGGATAATGTAACCATGCGAGTTTAACTTCTCATCAATAGCTGCAGTAAAAATGTCTACATCAGGATGTTCTCTTTGCATCAATGCAATTCCTTCTGGTGCAGCAAGCAAACACATGAGCTTAATAGAGCTCACTCCCCGTTTTTTCAGGTACGCAATAGCCGCAGCCGCTGAGCCCCCTGTGGCCAGCATAGGATCTAAGACAATGATCTGCCGTTCTTCCACATCAGTGGGTAACTTGCAGTAGTATTCTACTGGCAAAAGGGTTTTCGGATCGCGGTAGAGACCGATATGGCCAACCTTGGCTGTGGGAATCAGTCTTAGCACGCCATTGACCATGCCAAGCCCAGCCCGCAAAATAGGTACGACCCCGATCTTTTTGCCGGCAATCACGCGACCGGTCATCTTGCCCATTGGAGTTTCCACTTCACAGTCTTCTAAGGGTAGGTCTCTTGTTACTTCGTAGGCCATTAAAACCGAAACTTCTTCTACTAAATCCCGAAAATCCTTTGGCCCGGTTTCTTGATCCCGAATCATGGTCAGTTTGTGTTGAACCAATGGGTGCGAAACTACCTGTACCGTGCTCAATTCATCATCTCCTCGTATACTTTGCTCTGATTAGAGCTTTTCGATTTTGTCCACACGCTTACCGTGTCGTCCACCAGAAAAGCTCCCCTCTACATAAGCGTCTACAATGTCAAGCATGGGGCCAAGGCCCGTAACTCTCGCACCAAGGCATAGGACATTACTGTCGTTATGACCTCTTGCCATGCGTGCAGAATAGCTGTCTCCGCAAAGGGCAGCTCTGATGCCTGGGACTTTGTTGGCCGCGATGGACATACCAATCCCTGTGCCACAAATCAGAATCCCCAGCTTAAACTGTCCTGCCGCCACAGCTCCCGCCACTTCGTGGGCAATATCTGGATAATCGCAGGATGCCTCCGAATCGGTTCCAAAATCCTCCAGGTCATAGCCCTGTTCTTTGAGATGTTCTATTACGGCCTGCTTCACCAAGAAACCACCATGGTCTGCTCCGACTGCAATTTTCATCGTACCGCCTCCTTCAAGCAAATACTCTACAAGAGCTTGCACTGCCCGATCAATTTCGTCAAGAGATTGGCGATAGACATCTAAGGATTGTCCAAAGGGATCGCTTATCCCATAATCTTTCTCTACGGACTTGACTGGATCCTTCCGTCGGTTCACTCTTTCTGCAAACTCCTTGAGCAGAAAAACTCTTCCAGCCAACTCCGGAGCTAAGGTAACTAGCTGTTCCTTGTGGCTTAAGGTCATGGGTAAAATGAGATCATACTGTTTAAGAAGATGAAGATGCACTCTTCTTGAACGGTGCTCTCCCCCGTCGATTCCTACTTCACCCAAGACCTCCAAGGCATGTTCAGTGGCTGTATCACCTGGAAAAGCCGCAAGCCCCGCTGAGGCCACATCCACCTCGAGCTTATGCTTTTGTGCATGGTGGCGCAGTAGTTGTTCTGCCATGAAACTCCGGCACGTATTGCCGGTACAGATAAACAAAACAGATTTTGTCATAGCTCCTCCCTTGCCTTTAGGTTTTTATCTCACGATGATTGGCCGCTTTGCGAAGACGATTCATGATGGCGAGCCCTAGGTGGTCTTCTGATACGCCCTCAATGAATAAGACCTTGAGTTTGAGCACGTCCGCTTCTCGGAGTAAGTGGTAGAGATTATGGGCCAGTGCCTCTAGGTCGCCCGCCGGGCCCATAGGTAAAACAGTGAGCGTCGGATAAAGGTGAGTCCTTTCATTCCAAGTCATCACTCCCACGCCCTCACCCCTTTGGATATAAGGTTCGCTGAGCTCCAGAATTCTTGCCCCTGAGCCGCTCCCCGTGACGAGATAAACCTCGGCTTCTGGCGCATAATGCTGATATTTCATCCCCGGCGAGCGAGGAATTTCTGTATCTTCTCCTGGAGAATCGCCGTAGTCCACGGGAACAAGAGAACGCAAGTCCTCGAGAGTAATGCCCCCTGGACGTAAAAGGCGAAAAGGCGATGTGGTACAGTCTAAGACGGTAGATTCTACCCCCCACCCAGTCTCCCCCCCATCTAGGATGGCAGGGACCTTGCCCTTTAGATCGGCATAGACATGCTCAGCCCTTGTTGGGCTGGGACGTCCCGATAAATTGGCGCTAGGGGCGGCTACGGGGAATCCCGTATCTTCCAAGAGTGCAAGGGCTACAGGGTGATCCGGAACCCGAACTGCGACAGTTTGGAGACCCGCCGTGACAACAGTGGGGATTAGCTCTGTCTTTTTGAGGACTAAAGTCAAAGGTCCCGGCCAAAAGCGAGCCATCAGTATACGGGCCTGGGGCGGAATTTCCCTAACAAAGGCCTCCACTTGACGCCCGTCGCTCACGTGGACAATTAAGGGATTATCCTGTGGTCTGCCCTTTGCTTTAAAAATGGCCTCTACAGCCTCAGGATCTAGGGCATTAGCGCCTAGGCCATACACTGTCTCTGTGGGGAAGGCTACAACCTTGCCCTCTGCTAAAAGCCGGGCTGCTTCGCCAATGTCATTCGGGGTTAAAATGCGAGTTTCCATTACATCCACTTAAATACCACCACCCGCTCTTGTCCTCCATAATCCTTGGTCGTATCCAACCAGGTGAAACCACTATTTTCACCAATGGCACGGACATCTGCACCTTGGTCCCACCCGATTTCTAGCACGACAAAACCAGGTTGCTCCAAAAACGAAGCGGCCTGGTCTAGGATCCGGCGATAAAACCCAAGCCCATCGGGGCCTCCGTCGAGGGCCAGGGCAGGCTCGACCCCTACTTCTGGGGATAGCTGCTGCATTTCTTCCCTTTTGATATAGGGAGGATTGGA
>ENA-UOOH01000985-UOOH01000985.1-fermentation-metagenome-genome-assembly--contig:-NODE-985-length-29372-cov-18.623154_pt1 | contig 29372 bp, 29 predicted proteins | sample MGYA00245778_ERZ724025 | MGnify/ENA primary metagenome ERZ724025 (study PRJEB28704, sample SAMN03018313) | fermentation metagenome | biome: anthropogenic terrestrial biome; feature: soil; material... | reverse complement strand
ATAATTCTATTTATTTTTCTCTTTTCTCTTCATTTTGCAATCATTTTGTATTATAATAGAAAACAATATGTAATGTCAGTGCAACATATAATTTTATTTGAATGTTAATACTACTTTGTATATTCATCCATAGATAGAAATTATTAAGAGGAACAAAGGTGGAAGATATGAAGAAAACAAGGGGGAAAGCACCCAGGACTAAGAAGTATGTGTCATTAATGTTGGTACCTCACAATTCGGAAAAAATTAAAACTTGGAAAATCTCAAATCTCCGCACCAAATTTTTTTCGCTCGTTGCTTTTTTTATGCTGGTTTTACTAGTCCTTGCAGGTTGTCTTGCCTTGGTTATTAATGAGAACCGTGAAATTCGGGGGCTCCAAGCCTCACTACATGATTTTCTTATGGAACAGCAAGATTATGTTCAAAAAAATATTGAAACCATATCAGAAGTACAGGATCTCGATAATTTGTCCAAAGAAAAGTTAACGGAATTTTCTTTACAGGTTCAGGATGTCACTCAAAATTATATAGAGAAGGAAATGAAAAGTCTTACGGTAAGCCGTTCTTCAGCAGCAAGTGATCCTTCTATATCTTTCGTGGGCAAAATTGCAGAGTTGAAAGCGGTGTTAAACTATCTTGAAGATGCTAATAATAAAGAAGATAAGCTGTTTTCTGAGCTAGCAGAAACAAAAGATGAACTGAAAAATTACTTGGATCATTTACCTACCTTTTGGCCCACTTCTGGTATTATTGAATCAGGGTTTGGGAGAAGGCTTCATCCTGTTTATCGATGGTATCATAATCACACTGGTTTGGATATTGGCGGAAAAAGCGGCAATTCAATATATGCAGCAGCTTCCGGCACAGTTACATTTGTCGGGAAAAACGGCGGATATGGTAATTGCATTGATATCAGTCATGGAAACGGTCTTGTAACTCGATATGCTCATTGTTCAAAGACACTGGTTAAGAAATGGCAGAAGGTTCAAATCGGTGAACAAATTGCTAAGGTTGGACAAACCGGTACAGCTACCGGACCTCACCTTCATTTTGAAATACTATTAAATAATAAGGCTATTGATCCGACAATATTTATTGGGACGAAACCATAGCAGGCACAAAAAAAGATGATTAATAAGTCCGAGGTTTGTAACTGGAAATTATTAAACTAAAACCTCACAAATACTATTTATTATACGAGGAGGCTTAAAAAATGAAGAAAAAACGAAATTCTGCATCAATGGACACTATTATAGGTGAACATACCACGATTAAAGGAAACTTGGAATCCACCAGCTCAATAAAGGTTATAGGTCGTGTTGAGGGGGATATAAAAGCCGCAGGGGATGCTATTATACTTGTTAATGCTGTTGTTGTCGGCGATATATGGGCTGAAAACCTTGTAATTGCAGGCATTGTAACAGGTAATGTTCACGTTAAGAATAATCTTCATTTGGAGTCAACCGCACGTCTGAAAGGTGATATGGAAGTACATAGCTTTGTTACCGACGAAGGTGCTGTTTTTGAAGGAAGCTGTAAAATGCTCGAATCCGTTTCAGATGATAAGAACGGCAGGAATAAACATCTTGATTTTAAGCATAGCAAACCTGTAGACAAGGTTATTGAAGAAAAAGAGGACAATTAGTTAATTATTCTATATAAGTTGAATTAGAAATTCAACTTATATAAAGACGATTTGATGCACAAGCCATTTGTTTTGGCATAGCCAAAGCAGGCACATGTGCAATATAATATGAATAAGAAACGGCTGACAAATATCGCCAGGCATGAGTTCCTATACTTAATCGCGGGTAAATTCTCCGCTCTCTATCTTCATATCAATAGCTCGTCCCTGGCTCATGATAAGAGGAATATTAACTATGGAACGCTTTTTTTGATTCATTGAAGAAATATATATGCTATCGCCTTCAACCAGAGTTGGGTGGCTTATTTTTACATCAATCCCTCTTTCCGAGAAAATAATGCCTGTCCTGCCAAGTATCATACTTGCCATTTCAGCCAAAGCACTTTTTGCCATAGAATCCAGCTCCTTAACTTCTTCACCCAGCATTATTCCGGAAATATATTTTGCAACATTACGTTTTATGGCAAACAAAAATCGACCTTCAAAATCACCATTCATCCACATAATAATTGCAATGCTGTTGGCTAGCTCATGGTTATCAAAGAGAGATAATCTTCCAAGTTTTATGTCTTCTTGAATAAGGACTTTAATTATTTTGCTTGATGCGATTAGCACGGGATTTATGTAATCTACCTTCACAATATTCACCCAACCTATTATCTATATATATTGAATTTCTAATTCAACATACATATTTATTCATCGAAATAATTAAATAAAAATTATACCTACCAACCTGCATCTTCAATTTCATTTTTTTTACTTCTTCCCATAAGCGAATTAACTGCTTCTTCGGGAGGCTTCTCATTAAATAATATTTGACATGCCTGCTCAACAATGGGCATGCTGATATCATATTTCCGGGAAAGCTTATGTGCTGCCTTTGCTGCTGTAACTCCTTCCACAACCATCTTAACTTCATCCAGAGCCTCGCCAAGTGTCATGCCCTTTCCTATAAGAAAGCCTGCTTTCCAATTCCTGCTGTGTTTGCTTGTGCATGTAACAATTAAGTCACCCATGCCGGTTAATCCTGAAAAGGTTTTTGATGAGGCTCCCATTGCTTTTCCCAAGCGAGCTATTTCAGTAAGCCCCCGCGTCATTAAAGCAGCTTTACAGTTATCACCATATCCCAATCCATCAACAATTCCACAACATAAAGCAATAACGTTTTTCAAAGCGGCACCTAACTCCACCCCTGCAATATCTGAATTGGTATACACTCTGAAACGCGAAGACATGAAAATATCCTGCACAAATTCGGCGTCTTTACGATGTTTTGAAGCGGAGACCACTGTTGTCGGAAGACCTAAAGCCACCTCTTCGGCATGGCTGGGTCCTAACAAAGTAACCACTCTTGAGGCTCCTGATTCCTGTTCAATAACCTGTGAAAGGCGGAGACCTGTGTCTTCTTCAATGCCTTTTGAGCAAGCAACGATTACTGTTGTCTTGTTAATATAATGTGAAATCTTATTAGCGGTTTCGCGGGTTTTGTCTGAAGGAATTGCAAAAACTACCACTTTGGAATTCTTAAGACTTTCTTCTAAATTTGTTGTAAAGCTAACGTTATCGGGTATAGTTATGCCGGGAAGCTTCTGCTTATGCTCCCTGTGTTCAGTTAACATTTTAATTTCGCTCTCATCAATTGACCACACGGAAACTTCATGACCATTATTGCTTAATAGAATGGATAGCGCAGTGCCCCAGCTACCAGCCCCTATTATTGAAATTTTTATCATATCTATAACTCCATAATTATATTAATTCTTTTTTATACTAAGTCTTTTTTCTGTTCCATGAAACAACCTTATTATATTATCCTTGTGACGGAATATAATTAACATAACCATAAAGACGGCAACAACAAGCACCAAGGCAGGCACATCAAAAAACAATGAAACAACCGGCCAGCATAAAGCAGCAATAATAGAGCTAAGGGAAACGTACTTTGTTAATGCTGCCATAACAATAAAAACACCCAGGCATATTAAGGCGGGTACAGGGCTTATATATAAAATTACTGCAAAGGTAGTCAAAACTCCCTTTCCACCTTTGAAACCGTAAAATACAGGCCAATTATGCCCTACAACCGCAGCTAAACCGGCCAAATACATTCCGGCCCAGCCATAATTCTCTATGTAACCTACAATTATATATCCTAATGTACATGCTAAAATTCCTTTAGCAAAATCTATTGCAAAAACTGCAGCTGCGGCACCTTTACCAAGGGTTCTTAGTGTGTTTGTTGCTCCGGCGTTTCCGCTGCCAAGCTCACGAATATCCTTTTTATAAAAAACCTTGCCTATTATCAATGAAGCATTCAAGCTTCCGAGAATATAACCAATAATAGCAGATAAAATCAACTTTAATACCACTTTTCTTTCACCCTTACTATAAAATCAAAATTCATTTTTACCCTTTTCTCTAATTATAAAATGAATCGGGGTGCCCTCAAAACCAAAATTGGATCTAAGGGTATTCATTAAGTAGCGTTCATAAGAAAAATGCATTAACTCTCTATCGTTCACAAACAGAATAAATTTTGGTGGCTTTATGCCTACTTGGGTTATATAGTAAATTCTCAGCCGTTTACCTTTATCTGAAGGAGGTTGAACCATAGCCATAGCCTCATTCAAAACATCATTCAGCATCCCTGTCTGTAAACGGAATGAAGCTTGATCAAAAACAAAATCAACCAGCTCAAACAATCGTTCAACCCTTTGACCGGTTTTGGCAGATATAAAAACCACCGGAGCATAACTCATAAATTCAAGCCTCTGCTTTACGGTTTCCCGATAGCGCTCCAATGTACCTGTTTCTTTTTCAACCGCATCCCATTTATTTATAGCTATGATACAGGCTTTACCCTGCTCATGAGCATAACCAGCAATCTTTGTATCCTGTTCGGTAACATTGTCCACGCCATCAATCATTATAATACATACATCAGCCCTGTCTACAGCTGTCCAGGCCCTGAGTACGCTGTATCTTTCAATGTTCTCCTCTATTCTGCTTTTTCTTCTAATCCCTGCGGTGTCAATGAAAATATATTTTTTACCGTTTCGCTCAACGGGAGTGTCAATAGCATCCCTTGTTGTGCCTGGAATATCACTGACAATCACTCGTTCCTCACCAAGTATGTTGTTTATTAAAGAAGATTTGCCGGCATTAGGCTTACCTATTATGGCTACCTTTATAATATCATCGTCCTCTTGCTCACTAATGTCTTTGGGAAAGTGCTCATATATGGCATCCAGCAGTTCACCCATTCCTAGACCATGAATGGAAGATATGGTGTATATCTCGCCCATACCAAGATTATAAAACTCATATGCGTCAGGTGGCATATCCCCTACCTGATCCACCTTGTTTACCGCAACAATCACCGGCTTTTCAGTTTTTCTGAGTAATGTTGCCACATCATAATCTGCTGCGGTAAGACCGGTTTTCATATCGAGAAGGAAAACAATAACATCAGCAGTCTCCATTGCGATTTCTGCCTGGCGAACCATCTGCTGTTTAATGTAATCCCCCGTGAATGGCTCCAAACCACCGGTATCAATAATGGTAAAGCTTTGCCCTCGCCACTCGCCTTCAGAATAAATTCTGTCGCGGGTTACACCTGGTGTATCCTCAATGATTGAGATCCGGCGACCTGTTATATAGTTAAAGAAAGTTGACTTACCAACATTGGGTCTGCCGACGATAGCAACAACGGGTTTTGCCAAATTCAGAACCTCCAAAATAAATAATAGCGTTATATAAAAAAGAATATCGCATAATTAAACAATATATGTTGCCAATTCTTTCTTATTCAATGAGCGCTTGCGCAAATTGTGCGCCAAACCGCATTTTTGCTTGCAAAATATGCTATGGGCGCTGAAAGCGCCTTCTTTATACATTTTGTGTGCAACACACGTTTTTGCTTTGCAAAATACGTAATACACCGCAAGCATTTGATAAATATAGAGAATAAAATTACAGTGCAATATCAACACACTTGTTGCCTATACTATATTGCAAACATTCATCAATTCATATCTGTATTATGATGAATTTCTATTTCATCATACATAGTATATCATTTCAAAACAAATCACAAATCCTCGGGGATAGTGTCATTTCGAATTATATCCATATAATCTTCCCGTTTAACAATCAAACGCGATTTTCCATTGCAAACCAAAACCACCGGGGGTTTAGTGTTCCTGTTATAATTCATTGACATTGAATAATTATATGCGCCGGTTGCCAACACTGCCAAAATATCTCCCGGTTGTGTTTTTTGGATTTTTATATCCTTTCCAATTAAATCACCGGATTCACAACACTTGCCGGCAATTGTAACTACCTCCGTTTTTGGAGCGTCAGGTCTGTTTGCAATAAGGGCAGTATATTCAGCCTGATACAAGGCATAACGAGGGTTATCAGTCATTCCGCCGTCAACCGACACGTATTTTCTTACTCCTTTGATATCCTTAACGCTGCCGACAGTATATAAAGTAATACCTGCGGGGGCGACAATTGAACGTCCGGGCTCCATTAGGATGAATAAACGACCTAATCCCTTTTCGTTGCATGTTTTTTTAACTACCTTTGAAACAGCTTCAATAAATTGTTCATATTCAAGAGGCTCATCCTTTTCAGTATACCTGATCCCAAAACCTCCGCCCAGATTCAATTCTGAAATATTGATCCCATATTTATCCCTCACATCTGCAATGAAATCAATCATCACATCCGCTGCATGCTCGAAAGGAGTGAGGTCAAAAATCTGTGAACCAATATGACAGTGCACACCAACAAGCTCAACATTATTCATCTTTTTAATTTCAGACACCATTTCATGAGCTTCACCATTTTCAAGGGCTACGCCAAACTTTGAATCTATCTGCCCTGTTTTAATAAAATCATGAGTATGCGCGTCAACACCCGGTTTTATACGAATCGATATTTTAACACTTTTATTTTTCTCTCCGGCAATTCTGTTTATAATTTTCAGCTCTTCATGGTTATCAACAACAAAACGCCCTATATCATGGTCAATTCCCATTTCTATTTCTTCACAGGTTTTATTATTTCCGTGAAAATAGACTTTATCCATAGGAAAACCGGCTTTTACAGCCGTAAACAACTCACCACCTGAAACTACGTCAAGCCCTAGGCCTTCCTGATGCATAATCTTGCAGGATGCTAATGTGCAAAAAGCTTTACTTGCATATAAAACAAGCCCATACCCGTCATAATATTTATCCATAGCTTCCTTGTAGCGTCTGCAGTTTTGGCGGATAATTGTTTCATCCATAACATAAAGTGGAGTACCATATTCCCTAGCAAGCTCAACTGTGTCACAACCGCCTATCTCCAAGTTCCCTGCGGCATTTATCTTTAAGTTGTTGTTATCAGACATAGTTCCTCTTCCTGCTTTCTCATATTAGGATTATTCATCATTTTAAGTTTTATTTAACTGCATTAACTCAAACATATCATATTTCATCCATGAAATACGTGCTTTTCAGATACAATTACATACTTATTCTGCAGAATGTGTTCCTACAATAAAATCAATTTTTATACTCAAACAAGCTTTATAGAGACTTGTTTGAGAAATTAACACTTTTTTTATCTTAACACCAGTTACATAATTCTGCAAGCCAAAAATATACTAACTATATAAGTTGAACTTAATTTTACTTATGCTGTGACGAGCAAATAACAGATGGGGTAGGTGTTTTTGCGAAGGCACAGCATTAGAAAAATGTTCAACTTATATAGGATAAACATAAAGCCTGCATAATATTTATGCAGGCTTTATATAAGCATAACAAATTACTTCAATTCGCAGGTTGCGCCAACTTCCTTGAATTTCGCAACAAGTGCATTAGCGTCGTCTTTAGAAATTCCTTCTTTAACTGTTGAAGGTGCTCCATCAACGAGGTCTTTTGCTTCCTTAAGACCAAGACCTGTAACTTCACGAACAACCTTAATAACCTTAATCTTTTCAGCGCCGATTTCTTTAAGGATTACGTCAAACTCTGTTTTTTCTTCAACCGGCTCTGCATCAGCAGCAGCGGCAGGTGCAGCTGCAACAGCCATAGGAGCAGCTGCGGATACTCCGAATTCCTCTTCCAGAGCCTTAACCAGCTCGGACAGTTCTAAAACTGTTAATACTTTAATTTCTTCAATCAAATTTGTTACTTTTTCGCTCATTTTAATTCCCTCCATATTAAATCTTCAATAATTAAGCTTCAGCTTGCTTTTTTTCGGCTATAGCATTTAGCGCTACTGCTAAGCCACGAATGTTTGCATTCAGAACATTTACAATTCCGTATAAAGGTCCTGACAACCCACCAACAACCCTTGCAACCAATTCTTCTCTTGACGGCAAGCTCGCAATGGATTTAACGCCTTCAATATCAACAATTTTACCTTCAACAACCCCTGCCTTTATATCCAGCTTATCATAATCCTTGGCAAACTTAGACATTACCTTAGATGGCGATACCGGATCCTGCATGCTCAATGCAATGGCTGTCGGACCTTTCAAGTATTCTTCGAGTCCGTCAAAACCATTTTCTTTTGCTGCAAAACGGGCAATGGAGTTTTTTACAACAGTATACTCAACTCCGGCCTCACGCATAGCTTTCCTTAATTTAGTATCCTGTTCAACAGAAAGTCCCCTGTAATCTGCTAAAATAAAAGATTTAGCGTCCTTTAACCTCTTAGACCACTCTTCTACTTTTTCTTTTTTCAGATTAAGGATTTTTTCACTTGGCATCTGTTGCACCTCCTTGCTGTATGTTACCCCGTCATTACCGGGAATTAAAAAGGTTATCCCTTTAAAACCTGTTTTAAATACAGAAAACCCTCTGTATTAAATGGAAGCCATAAACATACAGAGGGCATAATCATCGGTTAAAACCCTTATACTACCTCGGCAGGATGATATACGTTACACACTAAGGTTCCTGCTGTCTATGGCCCTTATTCATTTACAGTCTTATGATTGCTTCCCAAAAAGTCGTGAAACAATCGCTTTGTGACTTTATGGATGATAATCATATCATTAAAAAATCTTCATTCAATCTGCAACAAAAGGTATTCTACTACAAAATAAAACTTTTGTAAAGGTATTATTTTGCTTAATATATTAGTCCAGCACCTTTTGTTGATTGATTTTGACACCCGGACCCATTGTAGAAGCCACTACCACGCTTTTTAGATACTGGCCCTTTGCAGCTGAAGGCTTTGCCTTAATAACAGCATCCAACAATGTACGGAAATTATCAATCAACTTAGAATTTTCAAATGAGCATTTCCCGATTGGACAGTGGATTATATTGGTCTTATCCAAACGATACTCAATTTTACCGGCCTTTATATCAGATATTGCTTTTGCTACATCCATTGTAACAGTACCTGCTTTGGGGTTTGGCATTAAGCCTTTTGGACCCAAAACACGTCCGAGACGTCCAACAACGCCCATCATATCCGGTGTTGCAACAACAACGTCAAACTCGAACCAGTTTTCCTTTTGAATCTTTGTAATCATGTCATCAGCGCCGACATAGTCTGCTCCGGCCTGTTCTGCCTCGGTTGCTTTTTCACCCTTAGCAAAAACAAGAACTCTTACAGTTTTTCCTGTACCGTGTGGTAAAACAACGGCACCTCTAACCTGTTGATCAGCATGACGTGAATCTACACCAAGCCTAATGTGCACTTCAACAGTTTCATCAAACTTTGCTTTGGCTATTTCTTTAACCAGTGCCAATGCTTCAGCCGGTTCGTGTAGTTTTGTTCTGTCAACGAGCTTTGCGCTTTCCAGATATTTCTTTCCTCTTTTCATAATATCTCACTCCTTTGTGGTCAATGTTACGGGATTTCTCCCTCCCACGTTCGTTGAGTCAATAATTATTCCTCAACAACAACGCCCATACTTCTTGCCGTTCCGGCTACCATACTCATTGCTGCTTCAATACTTCCGGCATTTAAATCCGGCATTTTCATTTCAGCAATTTTCTTTAGGTCTTCCTTTGAAAGCTTTGCTACCTTGTCACGCTGCGGAACACCCGAACCACTCTCAATTTTGCACGCTTTTTTAATGAGTACGGAAGCAGGCGGAGTTTTCGTTATAAAAGTAAAAGATCTGTCTGCATAAACCGTAATAACAACCGGAATGATCAGCCCGGCATCCTTTGCCGTTCTTTCATTGAATTCTTTACAGAATCCCATAATGTTAACACTGTGTTGTCCTAAAGCTGGTCCAACCGGTGGTGCAGGTGTTGCCTTCCCTGCGGGTATTTGGAGCTTTACATAGCCCACGACTTTCTTTGCCATAATGGTCCACCTCCCAGAAAAAAATTACTGCCATAGTGGCAGATTATATATCTAAAATTCTTAACCTTATTTAAATAAAGTATAGAAAATAGATCAAATTAATCTTCATCATTTTAACTAGTCATGTTATGATTGCTCCCCAAAAAGTCGTGAAACGACTTTTCCCTGCAGGTTTAACTGCAGGAAATTGCAGCTCGCTGCAACCTGGTGCAATCACAATATGGTTATCCAGCCTTCGGAAGAAGGCTGATGAAATTTAAGAAGTCTTAAATTTCATCAGAAAGTCACTTTGTGACTTTCTGTGTGATAACCATATTATAACTTTTGAATCTGAGTAAATTCAAGTTCTACAGGAGTTTCTCTACCAAACATTGATATTGAAACTCGTACTTTTTTTCTATCGATACTGATTTCTTCAACAGTACCAATAAAGCTCTCTAAAGGTCCATCAATAACCCTTACACTATCACCAATTTCGTAATCAACAACTGTTTCAAATTGTTCAACGCCCATGGCCTTAATCTCGCCTTCTGATAATGGAACAGGCTTGGAGCCCGGTCCAACAAAACCGGTTACACCTCTGGTGTTTCTAACAACATACCAAGATTCATCATTAATAATCATTTTGACAAGAACATACCCGGGAAACACTTTTTTAAGTGTCACCTTTTTCTTCCCATCTTTAATTTCAATTTGCTCTTCCATGGGAACTACAATGTCTTCAATGTAATCCTGCAAATGTGGATTATTTTCAACAATTTTTTCTAAATTCGCTTTTACTTTGTTTTCATAACCGGAATAGGTATGGACAACATACCAGCTCATTTCTTCAGCCATGTTTTTTCGGAGCGTTGCTCCTGCCCTCCTTTTTCAGTTCGGCGCTTAACTTTTGTTTATGCAAACACAAGCTTGTAAATGTAGCCTAAAACGCCATCAAGGATCCATATCACTCCACCCAATAACAAACATACAACCAATACAATGATTGTATTGTTAATAACTTGGTTTCGTGTAGGCCAGAGTACTTTCTTTAATTCAGAATGTACATCCTTGGCAAACCTGGCCAGCTTCTTAAAAATACTGGGTTTCTTTTGTTGCTGCTTCTGCTCAGCCATAAATACAACTCCCAACTCTATGTGTGGATTACTCCACAATAGTTAACTTATAGATAAACCAACACCGCAGATATGCCAATACCACTAAAAAGCAAAGGTATATCTGCTTAAATCAAGAAAAACTATTTTGTTTCCTTGTGTACAGTGTGTTTCCGACAGAACCTGCAATACTTGTTCATTTCCAGCCTGTCCGGATCATTTTTTTTGTTTTTGAAAGTGTCATAATTTCTTTGCTTGCATTCAGTACAAGCCACGGTAATTTTGACTCTCATGTGTGCCACGCCCCTTACTTATTGCTATACAAAATATATTAATGTATCAAACGTAATTTGCACAAAGCCACATTCATGTATATTATAAAGAGAAAAAATTCCATACATAAAAAAAAGCTTTACATGCAAAGCAGGATTAAGTTTAACATACTTTATCGTACGTGTCAAGATATCGTTTTTCTTTTTCTTAATACAATTATCCATATTTTTCATGCTCGGTCACAACTCACAATGTATACAAAATGTATTTTCTCATCAATAAAGAAAGGGGGTACAATATAATACTGTATCCCCACTTTACACACAATACTCCTAAGGTGTTTTTAAAATTACTGCCTTACTCTTACTATGACTATAACTGGTTTTTTTCGTTAATAGCGGCTTGTGCTGCTGCCAGTCTTGCTATAGGCACGCGGAATGGTGAGCACGAAACATAATCAAGACCAATGTTATGACAGAACACTACAGAGGATGGATCCCCACCATGTTCCCCGCAAATGCCCAGTTTTATGTTCGGTCTTGTCTTTTTGCCGAACTCAACAGCCATTTTCATAAGCTTGCCAACGCCAGCCTGGTCAATTCTTGCTGTCGGATCTGCTTCGAAAATCTTAGCATCATAATAATCATCAAGAATTCTACCAGCGTCGTCACGGCTGAGGCCATATGTCATCTGGGTCAGGTCATTTGTACCAAAGGAGAAGAACTCTGCTTCTGTTGCAATTTCATCAGCAAGAAGTGCTGCTCTTGGAATCTCTATCATGGTTCCAACCGTATAATCCAATTTTACACCGGATTTTTCAATTACCTCATCGGCCGTCTTAACTATAATATCCTTAACAAACTTTAATTCTTTCAGCTCACAAACCAGCGGAATCATAATTTCCGGAATAACATTCATTCCTTTTTTATTTACGTTTATTGCAGCTTCTATAATTGCCCTGGTCTGCATTTCTGCAATTTCCGGATACGATACAGCGAGACGGCAGCCTCTGTGACCCATCATCGGGTTAAGCTCATGAAGGTTTTTAACAAGTGCTTTCAGGTCTGATGCTGCTTTGCCTAATTCTTTTGCCAATTCCGCTATATCATTATCATCCTGTGGTAAAAACTCGTGAAGCGGAGGATCAAGAAGCCTTATCGTTACAGGGTAACCTTTCATTTCGGTAAAAATACCCTCAAAATCATTTCTTTGCATAGGAAGTATCTTGTCAAGAGCTTTCTTTCTTTGCTCTACATCCTCAGACACAATCATCTGCCTAAATGCAAAAATCCTATCTGCATCAAAGAACATATGCTCTGTGCGGCAAAGACCAATGCCTTCAGCACCGAATTTTAAAGCCTGAGCAGCGTCAGAAGGGGTATCTGCATTCGTTCTGATTTTAAGCTTACGAGCTTCATCTGCCCACGTCATAAGTGTATTAAAATAGCCGGTCATCGCAGGAGGAATTGAGGGAAGCTTTTCGCCATAAACATTTCCTGTTGACCCATCAAGCGATATCCAATCTCCTTCATTAAACCTTTTTCCTGCTTTATCAATAAAATATTTTTCTTCTTCATTTATTTTTATTTCGCCACAACCGGCAACACAACAGGTGCCCATTCCACGGGCAACAACTGCAGCGTGAGAGGTCATTCCGCCGCGACCTGTAAGAATACCCTGTGAAACATGCATACCCTCGATGTCTTCGGGGGATGTTTCAAGGCGTACAAGGATTACTTGTTTGTGACCCTGCTCAAGAGCTTTAACGGCATCTTCCGCAGTAAAATAAACCATACCTGTAGCGGCGCCCGGAGAAGCTGGCAGCCCTTTTGCAATAACATTAGCATTCTTCAATGCTTTAGGTTCAAATTGAGGATGAAGCAATGAGTCCAGCTGTTTTGGCTCCACTTTGTTAATAGCTTCTTCCTTTGTGAGCATTCCTTCGTTCACCAAATCCACAGCAATTTTAAGGGCTGCATTAGCGGTTCTCTTCCCATTCCTTGTTTGGAGCATGAAAAGCTTGCCACGCTCAATGGTGAACTCCATGTCCTGCATATCGCGATAATGGCTTTCCAGCTTGCCCGCAATTTCAACAAACTGCTGATAAGCCTGTGAGTTCGCCTCTTTTAAATGATCTATTGATTGTGGCGTTCTAATACCGGCAACAACATCCTCGCCCTGTGCATTCATTAAGAATTCGCCATAAAGCTTCTTTTCACCGGTTGAAGGATCTCTTGTAAAGGCAACTCCTGTGCCGGAATCCTCTCCCATATTACCATAAACCATTTCCTGAACGTTTACAGCCGTTCCCCAGCTTGAGGGTATATCGTTTAATCTGCGGTATACAATCGCTCTGGGATTGTCCCAGGATCTAAATACGGCCTTAATTGCTTCCATTAATTGTACTTTGGGTTCCTGTGGGAATTCCTCGCCTTTTTCTTTTTTATACAAGTCCTTAAATAAAAAAGCAAGTTTCTTAAGATCAGATGCATCCAGGTCGGTATCGCTGGTAACACCTTTTTCTTCTTTCATATCGTCCATAATCTTATCAAATTTAGACTTTGGTATTTCCATAACAACATCAGAAAACATAGTAATAAAGCGTCTGTAGCTGTCATAAGCAAAACGCGGATTGTTTGTAAGGTTTGCTAAGCCTTCAACCACAATATCATTAAGCCCAAGATTTAAAATTGTGTCCATCATCCCGGGCATTGATGCTCTTGCACCGGAGCGTACGGAAACGAGAAACGGATTGCTTGGATCTCCGAATTTTTTTCCTACAACTCTTTCGGTTTTCGCAAGGCTCTCATAGATTTCATCTTCAATTTCCTTTGCTATTGTCTTCCCGTCATCATAATAACGGGTACAAGCCTCGGTTGTAACAGTAAACCCCCTTGGAACCGGTAGGCCTAATCCTGTCATTTCAGCAAGGTTGGCACCTTTACCTCCAAGAAGATTTTTCATAGTGGCATTTCCTTCACTAAATAGATACACATATTTCGCCATATAATTTTCCTCCTATTTATGGTTACACATAATTTATGGATAAATCCCTCCATCCCCGTAAAAAATTACAGAGACTTTGAAGGAGATAATGAACAGCGTTTAAATGCAGTATTTCCAAACAATCATATACACATTCCTGCATGAACACACTAAGACATCTTAAGTTACATCAGGAAGTCACAAGATAACTTTTTTAAGATACTTTTATATTTTAGGATCGTTAAAAAGAGTTAATGTTTACCTGCTGCAAAGTCAATATTAGCATATCATTTCCATTCTAACAACCATTATTGCTAAATTAAAATAGAAACTAAAAATTGAAAGATAAAGCTGTATAAAAACAATAGGTTGAGCTATTAAATCAACCTATAAAGGGTAAAAATTTATAATTCAAATTTCCCCAAAAAGTAATTATTTAATTCCTCAATTGGAATTCGAACCTGTTCCATTGAATCTCTTTCCCGGATTGTGACTTTTTTGTCCTCAAGTGAATCAAAATCAAAGGTGATACAATAAGGAGTTCCTATCTCATCCTGGCGGCGATATCTTTTCCCGATACTGCCTGTTTCATCGTATTCGCAATAATACTGCTTTAATAGTTCTGTATAAACTTTTGAGGCCTCTTCGCCCAGTTTTTTGGATAAGGGCAGCACAGCAATTTTAACTGGCGCCAGTGCGGGATGGAAATGCAGCACAGTTCGTACATCACCTTGACCAACTTCTTCTTCGTCGTAAGCTTCGCAAAGAAACGCCAGAGTAACCCTGTCCGCGCCAAGTGATGGTTCTATGCAATACGGAATATACTTTTCATTAGTTACAGGATCAAAATAACTCATATCCTGCTTTGAATGCTCCATATGTTGTTTGAGGTCAAAATCGGTCCTGTCTGCTATGCCCCAAAGCTCTCCCCAGCCAAAAGGAAATTTATATTCTATGTCAGTGGTTGCTTTACTGTAATGACTAAGCTCTTTAGGATCGTGATCCCTCATTTTTATGTTTTCTTCCTTTATATTTAAAGAAATAAGCCAATTCTTGCAAAAATCTTTCCAATATAAAAACCATTCCATGTCTTTTCCCGGTTCACAGAAGAATTCCAGCTCCATTTGCTCAAATTCTCTGGTTCTGAAAGTGAAATTACCCGGGGTTATTTCATTTCGGAATGACTTCCCTATTTGCCCAATACCAAAAGGAATCTTTCTACGGGTTGAGCGCTGCACATTTTTAAAGTTCACAAAAATGCCCTGAGCTGTTTCCGGGCGCAAGTAAATTTCATTTTTTGAGTCGTCGGTTACACCTTGAAATGTCTTAAACATAAGGTTAAATTTACGAATAGCTGTAAAATTCTTTCCACCGCAATCAGGGCAAGCTATATTATTATCTTCCATGTATTGTGACATTTCTTCGTTGCTAAGCCCGTCTACCACCATATTAATGCCATTATCTCTGTTCCATTTTTCAATAAGGCTGTCTGCTCTGTGTCTTGTTTTACACTGCCGGCAGTCAATTAAAGGATCCGAAAAACCACCAACGTGACCGGATGCGACCCAAACCTTAGGATTCATTAAAATAGCACAATCAAGCCCCACATTATATGGATTCTCCTGGATAAATTTCTTCCACCACAATTTTTTTACGTTATTCTTAAACTCGACGCCCAAAGGTCCGTAATCCCAAGTGTTTGCCAGACCATCATAGATCTCTGAGCCCTGAAATATAAATCCTCTATTCTTTGCAAATGCGACTATTTTATCCATGGTTTTTTCAAAAGCCATTTTAAGTTCCTCCTGTTTTTGTCCCTAACCTAATGCTAGTGTTAAAGCTAATGATAAAGTAAGATCTCTCTGCAATTCTCATCGCACATGGTTTACTTTCTATTCAATAAAAAAAACGAAACCGAAAGCCTGCATACCCAACTTTCTGATCGCATTCCTAGCTTACATCACGTTTTATTTTGCGGTATCTTACCTTACTCTCATTTATCTCCTGTATAGCAATAGTAACATCCTTGTCGGATTTGGTTACCGATAAAGGCTGTGCTCCACTTGTGAGCATTCTTGCCCTTTTAGCGGTGACATTAACCAATGTATATCTGTTCTCGACCTTTTTTAATAATTCACTTACCGGTGGTTGTATCAATATATATCACTCCTAAAATTTATTTTTGCTTATTTACTCAACTATCCCACAGTATTTTAGGGTTATCCTTCTTGGGGGTGCGTTCCAGTGGGTACGCACCTGTATTGAGCGCTTGACTGCACATCAGGCTACCCCGACGGCAGTGTGAAATTATAGCTTCTTTCTTTCTATTTCAATTATCTCAAGAAATCTTTCTGCAGCTTTTTCCACTGTATCATTTATTATAATATAATCATATTCATTTATTTGATCAAGCTCTTTTTTGGCTCGCTTCATCCGTTCTTCAATAACATCGGGTGTTTCCGTACCTCTTTTTGTAATTCTTTCCCTTAATTCTTTAAGAGTAGGTGGAGTTATAAAAATTGAAACTGAATCAGGATATTGTGTTTTTATCTTGTCGGCTCCCTCGACTTCTATTTCAAGTATTACAATATTACCCTTTGACATTTCGGCTTCAACATATGCTTTGGGGGTACCATAGTAGTTACCGCAATATTCAACCCATTCCAGCAGATTATTATTTTCAATCATATCCTCAAACTGCTCTCTTTGAATGAAAAAATAATTTCTGCCGTCTATTTCTCCCGGTCTGGGACTTCTGGATGTTGCGGAAACAGAGAAAACCACATCCTTGTTGTTCTTTCGAACCTGTGCAATAACTGTACCCTTTCCAACCCCTGCAGGTCCCGATACCACTATTAGAAGACCTGGTTTCATTCTATAACCTCCTGCTCATCACCCATTACAACAGAATCATTACCTTTGCCACTAAGCCTGTGCGCAACTGTTTCAGGTTGAACGGCAGATAAAATTATATGGTCGCTGTCCGTAACTATAACCGCGCGGGTTCTTCTTCCGTAAGTAGCATCAACAAGCATCCCTCTATCTCTGGCTTCCTGGATTATACGCTTTATAGGAGCCGATTCTGGACTTACTATTGCAATGATCCGGTTCGCTGATACAATATTACCAAACCCAACGTTTATAAGCTTCATTTTAAACTCCTCCATACCCGCAGTAAATTGAACGTATACTTCAAATTATCTTACACAACAACTATATTATGATTGCTCCCCAGAAAGTCGTGAAACGACTTTTTCCTGCAGGTTTAGCTGCAGGAAGTCGCAGCTAGCTGCAACCTGGTGCAATCACAATATGGTTACCATTTCTGGTTAAAACCCATGTGCTGTATTGGAATATTGTGCGATGAAAGGAAACTTTATCCGAACTATGCGGTCTTTACAAATGGAGTTCTTGTTTCCGCTATTGCACAATATCTATAATGGTCTAAGCAGTAACCTATTCTATGTTTTGTATTTGTTCCCTGACTTTTTCAATTTCACTTTTAAGGTTGACTACAGTTTTAGTGATGTCTAAATCGTTTGCTTTTGATCCTATCGTGTTTACTTCTCTGTTCATTTCTTGAACAAGAAAATCCAGCTTTTTCCCAACAGGGCTGTCTGTATTTATAATTTCACCAAATTGATCAACATGACTTTTTAAGCGTACCAACTCTTCATTAATACTGCATTTATCTGCAAACATCGCAACCTCCATTGCAATTCGCGCTTCGTCAACCGTATTAATATCTATTAGCTCCTGAATTCTTGAGGATAGCTTATCTTTATACTCAAGAACCACATGAGGGGCACGTTCAATTAGCATTATTCTATATTTTTCAATGCTTCTACAAATGTCCAGCAAGCTGCTCCTAAGCTTTTCACCCTCTGCTTCTCTCATCTCCAATAGCAAATCAATCGCTTTGTTAACTGAGTCTTGGAGAATAGTTAAAGCAACATCATTATCCTCTTCTTTTTTTTCTATCCGAAAGATTTCCGGAAATCTTGCAAGGGAAGATGAGGAAATATCATCTTTTAAACCCAGATTTTCAGCCAGCTTTCTCATTGCATTATAATATGCACTCGCAAGAGCTTCATCCAGAATGACTTCTTTTGTATTCTCACCGATGTTCTCCCAATTTATAAAAACATCAACTTTACCTCTGGAAACACGGCTCGTAATAAGCGTGCGAACCTTATCCTCAAAACAGCTCAGCTGCCTGGGCATTCTGATATAAATATCACAATACCTGTGATTCACTGTTTTTATCTCAACAGACATACGCACTTCATCATTTTGGTATTCATGATAACCATATCCGGTCATACTTTTTAACATAAAAACCCCCTGCTATGTTTTTACATAGCCATTACATTTTTTATAGCCTGATATACTCTGGATTTTTCAAATGGTTTTATAACAAAATCCTTAGCACCCATTTTAATAGCTTCTATAACCATTGATTGTTGACCCATTGCTGAAATCATTATTATACGAGTGTTTGGGCTAACCTTTATTATTTCGGGCACTGCAAGAATTCCATCCATCTCTGGCATTGTAATATCAAGGGTAATAATATCAGGTTGATATTTTTTTGCAGCCGCTATTGCTTCATATCCATTTGAACCTTCTCCAAGAACTGTAAAGCTTTCAATCTGCTCAATCATTTTTCTTAGAACTGTTCTCATAAATATTGCATCGTCCACAATTACAAACGAGGTTTTTTTCATAAGCACCATTCATCCATTTCATACATAATAGTGGACAACACTGCTATTGATGCGGTTTCTGTCCTGAGAATTCTTTTCCCAAGGCTTACCGGAGTTATACGGCAGTCTGTCGCAAGCTGTAGCTCATTAATTGAAAAACCGCCTTCCGGGCCGATAAAAACCCCAATGGCGTTAATACAACTAATATTATAACATTTAAATAAATCTTTCAAACATTTTTTTCCCTCTTTTTCATAGCAGTAAACTGCAAGGGAAGAATTATTATTGCTATCACCCGCTATATTATCCCATTGTTTCAAGGCTATTTCATATGAAACAGGTTTTGTTACCTCAGGAACAACGACCCGACCCGATTGCTTGCAGGCTTCTTGGGAAATACGATTCCATCTTTCAATTCTGCTGTCGACACTTTTTTCTTTGATATTAATTACTGAATATTGTGTAACCATAGGTACAATTTTGTTTATGCCCAGTTCAACCGTTTTTTGCACTATCCAGTCCATTTTATCGGTTTTGGGAACCGCTTGAAACAGTATAACTTTTGTTTTGGGTTCTGTCCCGGGATTAAATGCCTTTAGAATTCTACCAGAAACTTTGTCATCATAAATGGAAGACAGTTCTACCTCATATTGCGTTCCAATCCCATCAAAAGCTAAAACTATATCACCCATTTTGTGACGCAAAACTTTAATCATATGTTTCGAGTCATCTTTGTCAAATGTAACAATATCGTTTTTAAATGCTTTAGGAGCAACTATGAATCTATGCATAAGCGTATTGCCACCCATTCTCCATCATTAAGTTCCTGAACTGGGCGAAAACCATGTAACACTGCTGCATCAAGAACCTCCTGTCGCCTTTCCTTTATAATACCCGATAAGAGAACAACAGATTTAGATTTGCAATACATTTTAATGTTTGGTATCAATGACAAGATTACGTCAGCTATTATATTTATGATTACTATGTCATATTCTTTTTTTTCAACATCGCTTAATTCGCCATTAACAACATTTATCAATTCAGAAACATGATTATTGCTTATATTTTCTTTTGCTATGCGGCAGGCAGCTTCATCTATATCCACACATGTCACTTTTGATGCACCCAGTTTTGCCGCCACGATCCCTAAAATGCCGGTGCCACACCCCAAATCAAGCACACTCTCATTTCCTTTAACCAGATCATCAAGAAAAAGGGCACACATGCGCGTTGTTTCATGGGTTCCCGTACCAAATGCCATACCGGGATCAATCTCTATAACAATCTGATTGTCACTAAAATTACAGGTTTCCCATGATGGCTTAATAATAACCTTTTCAGAGATATGAAATGTTTTATAATTTTTCTTCCAGTTGTCCTTCCATTCTGAATCATCCCTTAAACGAATTATAATCTGTGGATCAATATTGAATAGGTTAAAAGCTTCTGAGAGTTGATTTTCAATACTCTGCTTATCCTGCTCGGCGTGAAAATACGACCGTATAATAACTTTATCCCCATAGCTCTCAATAAAACCGTCATCAGCATAGTCGAGATAACGATTTTTATCAAGGACATCTCTAAAGGCCGCAGGATCAACTATTTCAATGCCCTGGACACCCATATCCATAAAAATTTGCGATATCGTATCCTGCCATTCAGGTACGGCAGTTACCTCAACTTCCATCCACTTCATTACATACTCCTGTTCATGTTACTACATAAGTTGGATTAAAAAACAGCTTTATACTCATTGAAATAAATCTTTAACTTGATTAAAAAAGTTTTTACGTTGTACGAAAACATCATCTCCGCTGACTTCAGCAAATTGATGCAGTATTTCTTTTTGCTTTCCGGAAAGCTTTGTCGGTATTTCAACATTTACTTTTACATACAAATCACCTTTAGAGTTTGAACGTAAATGTTTAATACCCTTGTTTCTTAACCTGAAAACAGTACCTGTTTGCGTGCCCTCGGGTATATCATATTTCATTTTACCATCAAGCGTAGGTATTTCTAGTTCTGCTCCAAGGGCAGCCTGGGTAAATGTAATGGGAATTTCACATATAACATTATATCCTTCCCTAACAAAAATAGGATGCTGCTTAACACGTACATTAACGTATAAATCTCCCGGAGGTCCTCCCTTTGCACCCGATTCTCCCTCTCCACGCAATGATATTGTTTGACCATTATCAATACCTGCAGGTATGTCTATGTTAATAGTAGCGCTTTTTTGGATTCTTCCATTTCCATTGCATTTTTCACAGGGTTCGGTTATTATTGTACCCTCTCCACGGCATATATCACAGGTTCTCATGTTCACCATTTGACCAAAAGGTGTTGATTGAACTTGGCGTACCTGGCCTGTTCCTTTACAATGCTTACAGGTTTGTGGTGATGTTCCTGCTTTAGCTCCTGAACCGTCGCAAGTGCTGCAGGACTGCATTCTGGAAATATGTATTTCCTTGCGTGTCCCAAAGGCTGCTTCGTTAAAATCTATATCCATTGTATATTTTAAATCGGCGCCGCGTCTCGGACCTTTGTTTTGTCTTCCTGTGCTTCGTCCGAAAGGAGAACCGCCAAAAAAGCTTTCAAAAATATCGTCAAAACCAAATCCGAAGTTTCCGAAGCCTTCAAACCCGTTACCATTCATACCGGCATGACCAAATCTATCATACTGCTGTCTTTTTTGGGGATCACAAAGAACCCCGTAGGCTTCACTAATTTCCTTGAATTTGGCTTCCGCCTCTTGGTCTCCGGGGTTTATGTCGGGATGATACTTTTTAGCAAGCGTACGGTATGTTTTCTTTAGTTCGGCATCGCTTACGCTACGATCAACACCAAGCACCTCATAATAATCTCTTTTTTCCTGCAATTCGACCAACCCCCATAGTTGTTGTTTATTATTCAGTCTATGCTCTCAATTTCAAAGAGCGCTCGACAACTCAAAAATTATAGCACATTTATTGTTCATCTTCAACAAGAGCAGACAGCAATAAAAAGCTGGCTTTTTTAAAACAACGGAAGAAATTGCTTATGTTGTGTGATATAGGTACCCGCCACCAAGCATTTTTCAACCAGAATGGTTGAAAATATGCGAAGAGGCGGGAGAAATCTGAGCCTTGTTATAACCTGTGAACAGTCCCCCATGAAGTCCACCTACACCCCGGTGAACGAAACAGGTTGGTTTAAGTTCCGGTGGCAGTATGGTTTCATAGTAGTAACATATGCAGTAAACAAGTCAAAGGTAAACCTTTGACTTGTTTTTATGCTCTGTGTATCAATTAATGGCATACACGTTGGGTTAAGTTCAACATATATTGCCTCAATTAACAGTAAAGTTCAGCATGTTTAATTGTTCTGCTTATCATCTTCATCCACTACCTTGTAGTCCGCATCAAAAACATCATCTTGGCTTGTGTCCCCTGCCGAATTTGCTCCCGCATTCGGATCAAACCCTCCGGCATTTGCTGCATCCGGATTTTGCTGATATATCTTCTGAGATACGGCATAAAAAGCTTGATTCAGCTTTTCGGTGGCTGCTTTTATTGCTTCAGGATCCTCGGTTTTAACAACCTCTTTAAGGTTGTTAAGCTCAGATTCAATGTTTGATTTATCAGCAGGATCCACCTTGTCACCTAAGTCTTTTAATGTCTTTTCCGTTTGGTAAATTATTGAGTCGGCATTATTTTTTGCTTCGATGGTCTCTTTCTTTTTCTTGTCTTCAGAAGCAAACTTTTCAGCTTCCTTAACTGCTTTATCAATTTCATCATCAGACAAATTGGATGAGGCTGTGATAGTAATTTTTTGCTCGTTGCCTGTCCCCAGATCCTTAGCTGATACGTGGGCAATACCGTTGGCATCTATATCAAATCCAACTTCTATCTGCGGAACTCCTCTTGGAGCCGGTGGTATGCCGGTAAGCTGGAAATTTCCAATTAGCTTGTTGTTTGCAGCCATTTCTCTTTCGCCCTGGAACACACGAATATCAACGCTTGTCTGCCCGTCAGAAGCTGTTGAGAATATCTGGCTTTTCTTTGTGGGGATTGTGGTGTTTCTTTCAATAAGTTTTGTAAATACTCCGCCTAAGGTTTCAATTCCAAGTGACAGTGGAGTAACATCAAGAAGCAGCAGATCCTTAACCTCACCGGAAAGAACACCTGCTTGAATAGCAGCACCCACAGCAACACATTCATCCGGATTTATGCCTTTAAAAGGATCTTTACCCATATGCTTTTTAACCGCTTCCTGAACGGCCGGAATCCTTGTGGAGCCTCCCACCAAAAGAATTTTGTCAACATCGGACGGTGAAAGCTCTGAATCAGCTAATGCCCTACGTGTAGGCTCCATTGTTTTTTCTACAAGATCAGCTGTCAATTCGTCAAATTTTGCCCGTGTAAGTGTCATGTCAAGATGCTTTGGACCTGACGCATCAGCTGTAATAAACGGAAGGTTGATGTTTGATGTTGCCACACCGGATAACTCAATCTTTGCTTTTTCAGCTGCTTCTTTTAAACGCTGTGCTGCCATTTTGTCATTTCTTAAATCAATTCCATTTTCTTTTTTAAACTCGTCCGCTAACCAATCAATAACCCTTTGGTCGAAATCATCGCCGCCTAACTTATTATTACCGCTGGTGGCAAGAACTTCAAAAACGCCATCGCCGATCTCAAGTATGGATACGTCAAATGTACCGCCACCCAAGTCGAAAACCAGTATTTTTTGATCCTTTTCTTTATCCAGCCCATAAGCAAGAGCTGCAGCTGTGGGCTCATTTATAATACGCAATACTTCAAGCCCTGCAATTTTACCTGCGTCTTTTGTTGCCTGGCGCTGAGCGTCACTGAAATATGCCGGCACTGTAATTACAGCTTGTGAAACGGTTTCTCCAAGATAGCTCTCCGCATCTGCCTTAAGCTTCTGAAGAACCATTGCTGATATTTCTTGAGGCGTGTATTGCTTGCCATCAATATTTATTTTTTTATTTGAACCCATATCTCTTTTTATGGATATGATAGTTCTCTCCGGGTTTGTAACAGCTTGCCTTTTGGCTACCTGTCCTACCAGCCTTTCTCCGGTCTTTGAAAATGCAACAACAGAGGGTGTAGTTCTGTTTCCCTCAGGATTTGGTATAACGACAGGCTCTCCGCCCTCCATAACTGCTACGCAGGAATTGGTTGTTCCCAAATCTATTCCTATTACTTTTGCCATATTAATATCACTCCTAAATTTATATTTAAGGTCAAAGAATAACAATTTTTAATATTTTTCGTTACTAAAGTGGGCTTCGCCCACACCCCAATATAGGAACTCACAGATGCAAAACATAAATATTCTTGTTTTTTATAAATGTTTTGCATCAATACGTTACTAATTTGCTACTTTAACAACGGAATGCCGAATTACAATTCCGTTTTTATAGATATATCCTTTACGGAATTCTTCTACAATTTCGTTATCACCATATTCCTCATCCTCAATATGCATAACAGCTTCGTGAAGCTGTGGATCGAATTTCTCGCCTAATACCTCAATATATTTCACACCAAGGCCTGCTAAAGCTTCTTGGAATTGACGGTGAATCATACCAACGCCCTCTCGTATACTCTTCTCATTGCTACTATCTGATGCTTTAAGCGCAAGTTCAACATTATCAAGAACAGGAAGAAAGCAAGCTGCCGATTCGGCTATGGAGACATCATAAAGCTTTTCTTTTTCTTTGATTGTTCTCTTTTTGAAATTATCAAATTCTGCAGCAATTCTTTGAAGCTGCTCTTTTAAGCAATTTATTTCTTCATCTTTTTTATCTAAATCAGATAGTCCATTATTATCTATGTTTTCTCCATTTTCTAAATCACAATTCAAGATTTCCTGTTCTTTTTCTTGTACATTCGTTTCGATATTATTTAGTTCTTTTCGTTCCATATCTGTTTTCCTTTGGCTCATGTAGTTTCATCCTTCCATTATATTAATCTCAAGTGTACTATATAAATTGAAAAAGAAGATAATTACATTATTCTTCACTCAGTATCCTGAGAATTTCTCTGTTAATTAATTTTTTCATATACTTCATAGCCGAAACTACCCTTGCATATGACATCCGCGTCGGACCAATAACCCCTAAAGCTCCCACATCTGTCTCTCCAAGGCTGTATGTTGCTGTAATCAGACTGCAGTCATGCATGGGTTCCAATTGGTTTTCTTTCCCAATCATCACATTAAGGTCATGTTTTTCTATTGCTGCATTCATTACTGTCTTTATTATTTCCTGTTCATTAAGCAAATCAAACACTTCTTTTGCTTTTATAAGGTCATTAAATTCAGGGTGGTTCAGTAGGTTTGTTGTGCCATTCATTATTAGTTCAGATTTTTCTATCCCCTGCAAACAACTAACTAGTCCATTTAAAATGCATCCGGCTGTACTCTCATTAAAACCAATTTCCTGGCATACTTCTGATGTAACCGGGAATTTTATTTTTTCTATAAGAAGACCATTCATTTTTCCCTGCAAATAATTAGTCATTTTAACAAGTGCATCACCGGGTATATCTTCTTCAAAACGTATAAGCTGATTTTTAACAGTTCCACCACCGGTTACTACAATGATTAGTGCTTTTCTTTCATCTACAGGTATAATCTGTATTGTTTTTAGTATTGCCTTAGTAAGGTTAGGCGAAAGAGCTATTGAAGTATAACCTGTTATTATTGATATAATATCCGACGCCCTTACTATTAATGTGTTTATTTCATTCATCCTTAACTCAATGGCGTTTTTTATTTGCTTGATATCCTCCATCGCAAGTATATGTGCCTGCATAAGGTGGTCAACATATAGCCGGTATCCCTTGTCCGAGGGCACTCTTCCTGCTGATGTATGAGGTTGTGTTATATATCCCATTTCCTCCAAGTCAGCCATTTCATTTCGGATTGTGGCAGAGCTTAAGCCCAGCTCATGCTTTTTTGATATTGTTCTTGAACCAACCGGCTGCGCTGTCTGTATATAATCATCAATGAGAGTTTTCAGAATTCTCATTTTTCGTTCACTTAGTTCATCCTCCCAAAGCATAAACTCACCTCCATTTAGAGGGCATAAAACTGTTTTAATTCAATGAGCGCTTGCGCGAATTGTGCGCCAAAACGCTGGCGCTGGAAGCGCTTCCCTTGTGCGTTTTGTGTGCAACGCACCGCGAGCATTTTATCAAATGCCCTTCAGTGAGGGATTGTACCCGCCACTGAAGCAGAAATCAGTTTATCCCCCGCCTATAGAGGTAGGGGTCTTAGGGCATTTGATAAATAAAACTCCAAATTAACCAGTTAAGGCCGTACGCATATGAGCCGGTATGTTCAATTAATATAATTTATAATTTTTAAAAACGGATAGGACCTTGCCTCTCCTCTGTAATAGTGCCTCCCTGTGTCTTTTTTGTTAGCACTCTCTTATAACGAGTGCTAAACACTAATATAAAAATACCACCCTGCCTGTTTTTTGTCAAGAGGGTGGTGGTGTTCTTTTAATGTGGAATAATAATTTTCATTTGTAATCCCGAATTTTCTATATTTTTATATCCAATCCTACCTTTTAAATTTTCGATTTTCTTTTCAGCTTCTTTTATTTTTCCGCTATTATGTACTAAATCAAGGTGTACGGGTTTGCTGGCTGATATCTCAATAATAATGGATTTGCCCTTTTTGTCAGTTACGACTTCAATATTATCAATTTTCTCCTTATTAGTATCTGTTGAAAAATTCTCCAATATAAATTCAATAATTTTAGCAAGAGGTATTATAATCTCATCAGAAATCTCCTTATTAACTTCGATATTTTCACCGATTGTTGAAAATATCACATTAACTCCCGCCTCTTCAATCATTGCCTTAACTGCTCTAGTAAGCTTCTGAAATGATTGTTTAAATGTAACGAGCCTTAACTCCTGAAGAATTTTCCGTATATCGGTCAACATATCCTTCGCTTGTTTGCTATCAGTGGAAAAAGAGTCATTACTTCCAAACCTTATAATAACTTCGTTATGAAGAGCATTTTGAATTGTTCCGAGCTGGCTGACAATCTGTAAAATTTGATCAAGCCTTTTAATCGGTATCTGGACAAATTGTTCACCGCTCTCATTTCGAATTTTTTGTGCTCTTATAGCCTTAATAAGCCCGCTGGCATCTACTTTCCGCTCCCTGAGAGCGATCTCGCCAAACTTCATATTCTGATAAACACTGTTTTGCTTTTCCAGAACATACTCTATATCTTGCAGCGCAATAGCTCCATCTTCAAGAAGAATTTCACCAATTCTATTTTCCGGAGGTCTGACCGGCTGTTTAATATCCAGCATTATTCCATCCTTAAGCTGTATTATACTACCAATGTGCTGACCAACTTCCCCTTGGAATTTTGTATCGGCAAGAATTTTTTTATCATTGCAAATCTTTCTAAGAAAAAGAACAGATTGCAATATAATGTTGGTAATGCTTCGCGATATTGATATATTAAACTTCTGACATGCTTCAAGCAGCTCCTCTGTGTACTCCGTAATTCCTGATGCCATATCTTCTTCGAGAAAGCCGGTAAGTCCTTTTATAGAATGAAAACCACTGCATACAGCATTTAAATATCCGGGGTTATCAGGATCCACTTCAATATTAACAAGCTCAAGCTCAATTGAATCAAGGATTGCAATAATTTCTCTGATAAAATCATTAACAATGTTCCCACCGGTTTCCTGCACATTATCCTTATTAAGGTTTTCCATGACAAGCACCCTTTCTTAAATAAACTCAATCCATACCAAATTTGCATAATCAAGGCCTGTTTTTGTTAGCTTAAGTATATCTCCATCATAGCTAACAAGCCCTTTCTTTTCAAGCATCTCAATTTTCATCTTATAATTTTTAATACTCTCATACCCGAATTCACGTTCCAGCTTCTTGATTGATAACCCTTCGATTTTTCTTAACCCCAGTATTAAGCTCTCGGAAAGCCTTTCTTCTGGATCAATAAGCTCACTAAAAGCTATGGGTTGAGTGTTTTTCATAATGCAGCTTATGTATTCGGATGGGTTCAAAACATTCGCATATCTTTCATTATACATAAATGAATGCGCTGCTGCACCGGCACCAATATAAGGCTTTCCCGTCCAATACTTCAAATTATGCCTGCATTCATACCCAGGCTTTGAAAAGTTGGAAATTTCATAATGATGATAACCAACATTTTTGGCATCTGAAATTACTCTGTAGTACATCTCCCTTTCAAGATCTTCATCTACTTCCGGTAAAACACCCTTTTTTCTCATTTCAAACCAGGGAGTGCCCTCTTCTATTTTCAAGCTATAGCATGAAATATGCGACAGATCAGATTTTAAAACTAAATCTGTTGTTTCTATCCAATCCTTCATGCTTTGACCCGGTAATCCAAATATAATATCGGCATTTATGTTGTAAATGCCTAAGCTCTTTAGAAAATTAATGCATTCTATAAACATTTCCTTTGTATGAATCCGACCCATGGATTCCAGAAGACGGTTCTGGGCAGCCTGAAGCCCTACACTGAATCTATTAACACCCGCACCAATAATAGCGCTTGCTGTTTCCTTTGAAATTGTTCCGGGGTTTGCCTCCAGCGTAATTTCTGAGTGTTTTTTTACCTTAACCGATTGAAAAAGAGTTCCTAAAATTTTAACAATTTCTGAGGATGGAAGCACCGATGGTGTACCACCACCGATGAAAACAGTGTCCACCTCAGGGTAATCATATTTCTCAGAAATCATGGAAATCTCTTTACATAAGGCCTCTGTATAATCATGATACATGCTCGAAAGACCTGAATAAGACGGGAAATCGCAATAATTGCATTTTCTCGCACAAAAAGGAATGTGAATATATAAACCTATAGGCTCTTGTTTATTAACAATTTCTTCAATCATTTTATGTATCCAGTTTTAATACACTCATGAATGCTTCCTGGGGCAATTCCACATTACCTACCTGGCGCATTCTCTTCTTCCCTTCTTTTTGTTTTTCCAACAACTTTTTCTTTCTGGAAATATCACCACCATAGCACTTGGATAGGACGTCCTTACGGTATGCTTTTACAGTTTCCCTGGCAATAATTTTGCCGCCTATGCAAGCCTGTACTGGGATCTCAAACATTTGCCTGGGAATCGCATCCTTAAGCTTTTCTGCAATTCTCCTGCCCCTTGGGTAGGCTTTGCTTTCATGAACAATAAATGAAAGTGCATCAACAATTTCTCCATTTAATTTGATATCCAGCTTGGTCAGGCTTGATTGCTTATAACCTTTCAGCTCATAGTCAAAAGACGCATA
>ENA-UOOH01000981-UOOH01000981.1-fermentation-metagenome-genome-assembly--contig:-NODE-981-length-29493-cov-19.555948_pt1 | contig 29493 bp, 19 predicted proteins | sample MGYA00245778_ERZ724025 | MGnify/ENA primary metagenome ERZ724025 (study PRJEB28704, sample SAMN03018313) | fermentation metagenome | biome: anthropogenic terrestrial biome; feature: soil; material... | reverse complement strand
CTCTATAATGATTTTGGGTAATTCCACTTTCTAAAAGTAAAATCATAGCGCTGTGATATCTTTTTTACAAGCTGTGGATCCATTTGATGCTTATTTGGTTTATATGACTTTTGCGCTTCGATGTATTTTTCAATTGCAGGTCTTGCTTTCTCAAATCCTTCAATATTAAGCTCTTTATATACTCTTTCAATGCTCTCAAACGGATTTTCTATTACATCCTCGTAACGCAATTCGATAAGGTTCCCTTCTGGGATCAGTTCCTTTTCTTGGAAGTACTTTTCATACATGTTTTCATATATTTCAAACTGGGTTTCTTCGGATTCTTCCTTAGATACTGGTTTCTGTAATTCAAAAACCGGAAAAACATTATCATAAAGTCTCTTTGTTGAAACATATACTTTGTATGGATTACGGTATATATTAACAAACTTCGCATTTGGGAACAATTCCAGCAGCTGCTTTACTCTGCTTGTGTTAGTGGGACTTTTTAGCAAAAGCCTTTTCCCCTTCTGTTGCAATGTTACCTTTTTTAAAATATATAGGTATTTTTGCTTCCATTCTGTAAGCTCAGTATCACTCATATTCTTAAAATATGCATATTTTTGGTATTTCTTATGGTTTCTGGGGAATGTGATTATGTGGTAGTTGGACAGTGTGGACATGTTGGCTATGGCAAACTCCTCTTCCTGAGAAGAGACAGTATCCAAAGGAACTTTGTCCATATGACGGTTTTGGGGTAGTATCCTTTTTAGGATCCAATTCAAGACCTTGTAACAACATAAAAACATATTCGGTCCAAAACAGTGAATAGCATTTGTTACAGCAAACTGCTCATCCTGAGACATCATATTAACAATATATGTTGTACCACTACGCCAGTGTCCCAAAATAAACACAGGTTCCTTGTCTATATTTGTTTTCTTGATCTTAATATCAAATAGCAATTTTTCTATTAAGCGTACAGGTGTCAGCAAAATAATAACCAAGGTTATATATATAAACTTAGGAAGGCTTTTCCAATAAATCGGCTTGTCCCTGTTCTGCCATAATAATTTAATCCAATTTTGAAGAGTACATCCCATCAAAAATTGTATTGATAAATCTCTGATATATTTTGACATTTCCTCACTCCTTAAAATGTAACTATGAAGCATCCGTCTAGTATTATAATACCAGAGAAATCGTATTATATGCAATGGTAAACGAAATCTTAAATTCAACCAGAATGGTTGAAAATATGCAATGAGGTGGGGCGGGGGCATCTTAGCCTCGTTATACTAAGTTTTTATCTGAAACGAGAATAACGAATTGGGAGTTGTAATTGCATATCATTCTTTCTGCTGTTATAATGTGATTATCTCCTAGAAAATCACAAGGCTACTTTCCAAATTGATTTTCTGACTTCAATGAATTTCTGTTCAGAAGGAGGCACACTCATGGGACTTAGGATGCGTAAAAGCATACAAATATGCAAAGGGGTTCGTTTGAATTTCGGAACCACAGGGGCAAGTGTAAGCTTTGGTACAAAAGGCTTAAGACATACGATTAATACTAATGGCAGAAGAACAACATCGGTCGGAATACCCGGCACCGGAATTTCTTACGTCAAGAATCACAGTACCAAAAAAAAGAAAAATTCTAGTCAACAATCTCATCAGCAATACCCGGGAGTGTCCGGCGCAAATCCGAATGAGAAGAAAACTCAAGAATACAATGATTTAATAAATACCTTACGAGGAATACATAAAAACTGTGATGAATCCGTTGATTGGCAAGGAATTCTTTTGTCATCTGAGCCATTCTCTCTAGGCAGCATTGGTCCAAAGCAAGCTGCAGCGAAGCAAGATCTCGACAACTATAATCCGGGGTTTTTTCAGCGGTTAAAATCCGGCGACAAGCGCTTGGAGCTTGAAAAGGCGGTAAAGCTGGCAGCTAATGAGGATGCTGAGGACTATGAAAATTGGGAAAAGCTCCATGAGCTTGCTCAACATATTCTCGATGGTGATATTGATGCATATCTTGAAGTTATCACCCAGATGAATCCACTAGGTGATTTAATAGATTTCGGTACGGATTTTGAATTTGGTACAGACGACCCATCAGTAATGGAGGTTGAGTTTACTGCAAAGACAAGTTCTATTGTTCCCTCATATTCTCTCAGCTTAACCAAAACCGGTAAACTGTCAGAGAAAGAACTAACAAAAACCGCTTATTATGATCTTGTTCAGGACTATATATGTAGCTGTACGATACGCATTGCCAGGGATATCTTTGCTCTGCTTCCGGTAAAAACAGTCGTCGTACACGCAGTTGAAAACCAGATAAACACACAGACAGGTAAGCAGGAAGATATGACGATACTATCAATACTTTTTGAGAGAGATGTATTGAATGGATTGAATTTTGATTTCATTGATCCTTCAGATGCTATGAATAATTTCTGGCATAACATGAAGTTTATGAGAACGTCCGGGTTCAAGCCCGTGGAACGGATTGAGAACTATTAAAAACAGCTACGAGCTTTTTGATTCCATTTCAAGTATAAAAAGCTCTAAGGCAGTTCTTGCTTCCATTTTACCCGTTTTTACAGCTAAATCCGTCTCCATGCATTTTTTAATAAGTGTTTTAAGCTTTTCCAAGGTAAAAGAAGCAGCCTGCCTTTGGACTTTGGCGGTTAAAAAGGGTGGAATTCCAACAATCTTTGCTATCTCCGCTGATGATAGCCTTTTCCCCTCAGTTTTTTTCATTTTTAAAAGTATGCCCATCTGCCTGCTTACCATTGCCATAATAAACTGTACAGGCTCTTTCATCTGCAGCAACTCATCCACTATCTGAATAGCTTTTCCCATTTGGTGTTGCGATACTGCATCGGTCAAATCAAAAATCTTGCTCTTAACGCTTTTTGATACCACCTGTAAGATATCGTCCTGGTCTATAAACTCTTTATCGCCCGCATACTGAACAACCTTCCCAATTTCAAGAAGCATAAACGTCATATCCGGGTCTAACAGTCCGACAAAAAACGCCGCATCGGATTGGCTGATTTTTTTATTATATGATGACAAAACCTTCATTACCCATTTTGTAAGGGCAGCTTCGTTCTGCCAGCTACATTCAATTAAAACACTGCATTTCTTCAAAGCTTTATAAAGTGATCCCCTTTTATCAACCTCAGACTGAATAAAAATTACACAGGCATATTCCGGCAGGGATTCAAAAAAGGAGCTCCATTCTTTCTCCTTAACATCACCTTTAAAAAGAGTGCTCTCTCTTACAATTACAAGACGTCTGTCTGAAAACACCGGAAATACTGCAATCGCATCCATTAATTCATTCATGGAGACCTTTCCGGTCAACTCGGTATAATTAAAGGTTTTTAACTCATCATTTAGCAGCATGTCGGTAATTTGCTTTTCATAATATCGAATAAGATATTGCTCCGGACCTGTAAAAAAATAGAGCTTACCAATGTCTTTCTGCTTCAATTGTTTTTTTAATACTTCAATACTCATTGCTTTCCACCTTACTGTACGTAGTTTACAGGTTAATTGTTAAGTAAAACATGCTATATATGTTGAATTAGAATTTTAACATATATAGACACAAATTGATGCACGTGCTATTTGTTTTGTCATAGACAAAGCAGGCACATGTGCAATATAAATTGAAAAAAACAATTAACAAATATCACCAAACACAATTAACTTCTTTATCAACTTATATAAGCCTTTTTTAATTTATGTATTCATTAAATGCATACTGCATACTTTTCAAAGCGTGTGTGTTTTACAGATGTATAAGTTTTTCAATGGAATCATGTTTCTAATTCCTTTAATAACTGATAGAACATCATAAGCCAAAATACCGAAATAAAGCTGTTGTCCCCTGTAATCAAGATTAACATTTTAGTCGAGGAATGTAAACCTCTCATTCCTCAGCCATGTTTTTATTCTATAACTAATTCCGTCGCTTTCAACAATAACTGCACCACATTCCAAAGTTGTATACACCTTAGCTCCCGCAGTACTTAACCTGTTTTTTACATCCTCCGACGGGTGCCCATAATTGTTTCTGCCCACACTTATTATAGCCGCTTCCGGTTGTGACGCCTTAAGGAAATGCTCAGACGAACCGTTTTTGCCGCCATGATGAGAAACCTTTAAAATGTCACAATTGATTTCCGGGTAGGTTCTTAAAAGAGTACCCTCTGCTTCTTTCTCAATATCGCCTGTAAATAAAATTTGAAATTGCTTATACTTTAGCATTCCGCACAAGGATGTATTGTTTAGATTAGAGTAACCCGCAATACTGCTGCTCGGATATAGTATTTCGAAATCAGTTTCATTATCAAGGTTTATTGTATCACCTTCTGATAGAAAAACGATTTCTGTTCCTTTCACCCGGCACAAATCGATTAGCCTGGAGAAATCCTTTTCAGCTCCGCTGTAGTCTGCAAGCACTGCCCTTTTAACAGGGAAAATATCCATAAGAGTCATAATTCCATACATATGATCCGCATCAGCATGAGTCAGCATCACATAATCCAGCCTATCAATCCGCTCATGCATTAGAACAGGAAAAATTGTATTCTGTCCAATATAACAGGTATCCAGCTCATTGTATGTTCCTCCACCGTCAATAAGCATTGTAATCCCGCCGGGAGTTTTGATCAAAGCACTGTCTCCCTGACCTACGTCAATAAATGAGACCTTAAGCTTTTCAGGAATAAAACCTTGTGCCAGCAAAGCGATTCCAAGCACAAGAGCAAAAGCAGCCACTTTGTTCTTGTGCCTTGCAAAAAATCCGGAAGCCGAGCAGCCGAAGATTATTAACATTACATAATAAAGGAAGATCCATAACGCATTCCAGTGCTTCATATTGAGTTCAGCCCATGGAACTGACGCAAATGCGTTCGTTATCAACAAGATTATGTGTAAAAGTGCTTGAAGAGCATGGCTGCTCCACTCGCCCATCTGATGGCTAATATTATCAATTATAACCAAGACCATACCTATAACTGTTGTTATACCTGTAAGAGGTACAACAAGAAGGTTCGAAAACAGAGACACAACTGAGATTTTGCTAAAGTAAAGCATAAGTATTGGTAACACTCCTGCTTGGGCAGCTGCTGTTGCGGCAGTGGTTTCCCTTATTGGTCCGGGTATTTTTTTCGAAATATTACCGTGGATTTTTTTATATAACAACCCCAATCCTGCCGTTGCTGCTGCCGATAGTTGAAAGCCAACATCCATCAGCATAAACGGGTTTACTGCCAGGATAACCAAAGACGCTACGCATAAAGAATTTATAACTTCCGCTTTTCTGTCGAAAATAGTACCTGTGAGGATTATCAACGCCATTACGGAAGCTCGCATAACAGATGCCTCCATACCGGTTATCAGAATGTATATAAAAATAAGAGGTATGGAAGCTGCGGTGCCAACCTTACGATTAAAGCCCAGCATGCGAAACAGCCATAGCACCGGTATAAGTAAAAAAACTAAATTTGCTCCCGAAACCGCCATAATGTGAATTAAACCGGAAGCACTGAAGGCATCCTCCATTGTATCCGTCAGGTTTTCCCTGTACCCTGTGAGCATAGCCGCCATGAGCGCAGATTTTTCATAGGTTAGGTTTTTATCAAGAGCATCTAAAATACGTTGCTGCATTTTATGCCCAAAATTAAGCAAAGGCAGCTTTTTTACTTCATCCTTAACTATAACACTATTTGAGCCTGCTGATATAGATGCTGAAGTTTTTGAGGACAATAGATAGTTTTGGTAATTGAACCCTCCCGGGTTTCTGGAACCATAAGCCTTTCTTAGTTCTCCGTTTATAACCAGAAATCTTCCGAGTGTTATTTTTTCATTTAAATTAACGCTGTATAGGCTAACCTTAATTGTACGTTTTATTATATGGCTAGAATTTTGGAGCTTTAAGTCCTCAACATAAAAATCAAATGTCAATTTACCATTACTCTCTTCACAGGGGCTGCTTACATAGCCGCTCATAGCGACCGGGACATCATAAAATTCCTCTAATGGGGCAAGAAGATATGTATATTGATACGCATAATTTATATATCCGCAAAAAAATAAAAGAATGGTTATTAAAAAGCTTATTCTCCCGGGTATTTTCTTAATTGCAGCATAACCGCATATCAGCATAATTATTAGGAAAATAAGCATAATGAACAAAACCTGCTTTATAAAACAGGCGGAAGCAATACCTGTGCAAAATGCAATTGCCATATATAAAGCCGGTCTTTTACTCATTATTTTATTACCTTTTCAAGAATCAATATCCCCTGATCTTCAGATTCAGATAAACTCATAATTTTAACACAATAGAAGCATAGGCTTTTCCAAAATGCAATTCCTGTTTTGTTTTCAACCGACACAGAAACATAGGCTCGCTTAGTATTGTAATGACGATAAAAAAATTCTGTAAGTAATTGAAATGCGTATGTACCGAAATGCTTCCGCTGCCATTGCTCATCTATAAAAAAAGTGCGTATCCATAGAACAGGCTTTTTGGATGTTTTTACCTCACCAGAAACAATACCTATGCAGTTTTCACTGTACGCAGGGTATATACCTAAAGTAAAACAATTTTCCATGCTGCTGCTTTGACCAAATATAGCTTCGTCAGGCTCTTTTCCACCGGTTGCATATCCGTAAGAATTCATCTGGGAATACCAATTCTTTACCATAGCAAGATTATTTTTGTCAAGACGATTCAGTTTTACATAATCATTATTTATTTCCGGGTTCATATCTCACCTGCATATTTTTAGTGTCTACTCAGTGATGATTTTACTGCAAAAACTCGAAAATCATCGTATTTCAGTCATAAAAACCTTTATTCCGGTATTTTATGCCTGAAATACGTGCTTTTCTGATACTATAAATTTATATTTATTCAACAATATGCGTTTTTGCAGTAAAATCAGTGATAAGCTGCTAAAGCTAGTACGCATTTTATTTTATTCTATCATCTTTAAACACAGGCATGTACCAGTTATGGTAACCCTGATATGGATTCCAGTATATCGATTTCTTTTCACCTCTAACTTTATTGTTAAACAAGGTTGCTTGTTGATTTCGATACAATGGCAGTATATAGGAATTACCTCTTCCGTATCCCAGTTCTTCCTGCATTCTTTCCATAGTATCGGCTAATTTTTCCCATGGCATTAATTCCTCGGTTACCGGTGACAAGTCGTATGCTCCGTTTCTTATTGAGTTTTTCACGCTTTGATTGTTCATGGTCTTTATCTCGGCGGCTATTCCTGCATCCGCCAGAATGTTTACAAGATAATTCGCAGTATGAAGCTTTTGCATTTCCTGTTCCGGGGCTAAGATAACAATTTTATTAAGTGTTCTGCCCCCATAAGTAAAAATACGTCTGTCTTTATTCCACGTAAGCCCTGATTGAACCATGGCTTCTCTAAACTCATCAAGAGTTAACGAGTTCTTATTATAGTCTTCATAATATTTAACCTGACCCAGATTCATTTCATTTATTCTGTTAATAACATACCCAAAAAGCGCTTGCTGTCGGTTTTCTAGACCAAACAAGCTTTTAGGATTCACATATAAGAAATTAACTTCATTGCTTGGATACACTTGATAATAAATATCTGTTCTATACCGGTATTTTGAGAAATCTACATTTTTTATAAATGCTATATCTATCTCATTATCCTGGAAAGCGTCTATCATTTCATTATCCTGATATATCCTAAAGATTACATTGTTTATATGTGGCAGCTCATCATTCCACCACTTTTCATTCACAGTCAGCTTAATAGTGCTTTCGTCCATGCTGTCAAGACAGTATGCACCTGTTCCATATAACGAAGCCTCGGTAACGCTATCTATTGTCTGCGACAATATAGGGAAAATGAGCTTATCTATTAAAGCTTCATCAGGGCTTTTTAGGATTATTTCAAACTTCCTGCTGGTAATAATGTTTAATTCCTGAATATTTTCAACGATCTCGGTATCGAAAAATGCTGTATCCGAGTTTTCAAGAGCCCTTATAGTATGGCGTACATCATAGGATGTCAGTTCCGGGCCATGGTGAAATTTTATATTATCTTTTAAAGTAAAACTCCAATTTGTGTAATCCTCTTGCTCCCATTCTTCAATAATCCATGGTTCAACCTTATTTTCTTCTACCTGTACAAAAAGCGATTCAAAAATAAAGGAAGAAATATGAATAACAAATCTGTTTTTTGTAACATATGGGTTCAAAGAGTCAATTGGGGTCGTAAATAAGTTTAATGTCCCCCCTCTTTCAGGACCGCTGTCTATAAGCTTTACCTGCCTGTCCACCGGTGGCGTTGGTGTTGGCGTAGCTGCTAAAGGGTCTTCGCTAAATACCTGTTCAGAATCACAGCCGACAGTAAAAATAATTATTAAAATAATCAGTATGAAATTTGTCAGTTTTCCTTTCATCTATATCAACCTCATTCAGTCATCATTAAGAGTGCTATTGCGGTTCCCGTATTCCCTTTTCCTCCCCTGTATGAAAAAAAGAGCTCTTTTTCACATACGGTACACCTCTTTATGTCGTGTATATTACGTTCTTCAATACCTTCCCTCATAAGACTACGTGTAATAATGCCGCTTAAATCCGCCTTCCATTTATTTTTATATGGTTCTATCATATCCCTGCAATCAGGAAAGGTGTTAATAAATGATTTGTAAACATCATTGCCCACTTCAAAGCAACATTCATTTATATGTGGTCCAATTGCAATTATTATATTTTCCGCCTTGCAATTAAACCTTTTTTTCATTTTTATAACAGCTTTTGCAGATATGTTTTCAAGGGTGCTGCGCCAGCCGGAATGAACGAGCCCTATTACACCTTCTTTTTTATCATACAGATAAACAGGTGTACAATCTGCATAAAAGGTAACAAGAGCGACACCTTTATTCGCAGTAATTAGCCCATCGGTATCACCAAGGGTATGCTCCCTCGTTAAGCCCATACCACAATGTCTTCTGTCAACAATACTGATGGTTGAACCATGAACCTGCTTGGACAAAACCATCTTCTCAATAGGAATGCCTATTTTTGCAGACAAACGCTTGAAATTCTCAAGAACATTTTCCTTGCTATCTTTTCTTTGAAAACTAAAATTTAAAGTGTCATATGGGATATCACTGACCCCACCATGTCTGCTTGTAAAAATAGCTTTTATATTATCTTCTTTATGAAGTCCTGGAATATCAACCCACATAGGTGGATTATCCATGTTAAAATCATACTTGGGCATCCGTAAACCTCTTCATTTTTAATATTGAAACAAGGTGGTTTTTCAATCCCTATTGCATAGGAAATAAGACTTCCTATGCAATGAAAAAAAGCGTCATTTTTAGATTATCATACCCTTACAAAAGCAACAAGTGGGAAAATAACGGTATTATTCATTTTGCAGCAGATAATAATAAAATCGCATTTCATGAAAAATACTGATGTAGTGGTTTTTATGCATGAAATGCGATGATTATTGAGTCCACATATACTTCTTCCGGTGTCGCTACGATATGATAACTGGCTGTATTTGTTTTCCTTCGAGTGCTGCTTCAACTGCGGGAAGAAAAAGTTCCATCTTGCATATAAGAGAATTATATTTATTTTCAGGATCATCCTGCCTGTAAGGAACAAAATATATGTTTTGCATATTTTGCAGCATCCCAATATTTTTCGCATTAATACCTAAACCATCGTTGGTGGCTATACCAAGAAGTACTGGTTTACTATTTCTAAGTTGTGCTTTAACAGCCATTGTAACCGGCGTATCTGTTATACCGTTTGCAAGCTTAGCTAGCGTATTCCCTGTGCATGGAAGTACAGCCATTAGCTCAATCTGTATCTTGGGTCCGAAAGGTTCTGCATCAACAATGCTATTTATGCAATCCTTTCCTGTTGCAGCCATAATTCGGCTCCGGAAATATTGCGCAGTTCCAAAGCGTGTATCCGTGGAATCAACCATATATGATAATACCGGTGTAATATCTGCTCCTAAAAAAGCAAGCTTCTCCATTTGGGTCAATGCTTTTTCCAGAGTGCAAAAGGAGCCGGTCAGTCCAAAACCTATTTTCTTTCCTGTTATATTCATCCCTTGCCTACCCCCTCTTGTAATACATTATCAATTGTTTTTTTGATTATCTCCGCTGCAGTCAAAGGAGCGACTTTCCCAGGAAGGCTTAATGCCCAATCAACCTGCAAACCTAGCTTTTTGGCATGCTCAAAGTCGATTCCCCCTGGCTTTGATGCCAAATCAATTAAATAGCAATCAGGACGTATTTTATTTAGGATATCAGCTGTTATTATAGGACTAGGTATTGTGTTTATTATCACATTCATATCTGTAACATAGCGCTCCAAATCTCTTGTATGAACCGGTTTGCAGCTATTTACTTCTATCCAGCTAAGGTCTGAGTATTTTCTGGCGCCAATCCATACATCAGCTCCAAAACCTTTTAGGATCCCGGCTAAAACCTTTCCGATTCTGCCATAGCCTAAAATTAATATCCTGCTGTTGTGTATTGTCTTTGGTATTGATTTAATTATCAGCTCAACCGCTCCTTCGGCAGCTGGAATCGCATTTAGAACAGCCATTTCCTCTCGATCGAGTAGGTCAACATAAAATATACTCTTTTCGCTAAGCTTTTCTCGTATATCTTTATCTATTTTACCAGCGAAAAATATAGTGTTTTCTGGAATCATTCCTATAAATGTATTTATTGAAAGTGACTCTTCCGAAAAGGGCATATTGATAAAACCGCCTGCTGACACCAATGGTATTCCACATATAATAACATCTGCATCATCAGTTATATGTGTTAAATTCTTGTTTTTATTCTTTGCTATTTTTTTATCAAAACCATATATTTCTACCATATGATATTCATTTTTTAATAATTCGGACAAATAGAAGCTACGCATATCTCCGCCTACTATCAGATACTTTATTCTCTGCATCAAAAAACCCCCTGTTTAAATTTGTTCCATGTGTGATTTGCCTCGCGACATATATTTCATTTTATGAAAACAATGGAGTTCAAGTGCTTGTTCAAAGGCGAAATGTGGCAACGATAAACTTAAGAGTTGAATAAAATTTAAGACCGGAATTTAGAATCCGGTCTTTGAACATTCGCATGCAACAATTCGTTATATACTATATTATGGTTATCACCCAGAAAGTCACAAAGTGACTTTCTGATGAAATTTAAGACTTCTTAAATTTCATCAGCCTTCTTCCGAAGGCTGGATAACCATATTGTGATTGCACCAGGTTGCAGCGAGCTGCAACTTCCTGCAGTTAGACCTGCAGGAAAAAGTCGTTTCACGACTTTCTGAGGAGCAATCATATTATACATAGAATATATAGTTTTAAAATGTAATCTTATTTAACAATCCGGGTTCAAAATCAACATCGCCAATCGCTGACATGCCCATTTGTTCCTGCCTGAAAACATAATCAATTACATCCCTGACACTATCGATTGTAACTTTGTCAATACTTTCAAGTATTTCATCGGAAGTTCTGATCTTTCCTGTTATTAGCTGGGATTTGCCCATACCATTCATTCTACTGCTGGTGCTGTCCAAACCAAGAATATAGCTCCCTTTAAGTTGGTTTTTTGCTTTTTCCAAATCAGAATCTGATATGGTATCGTGTGTTAAATTTGATATTTCATTTTTAATAAGGTTTATCACTTCATTATATTTTTTAGGGCTGGCAGCTGCATATATGGTGAACATGCCCACATCCCTGTATGAAGTTGGGTAAGAGTAGATAGAATAAGCCAGACCCATCTCTTCTCTAACCTTTTGAAACAAACGCGAGCTCATTCCACCGCCCAGTATATTGTTCAAAGCAAGCAATGAATATATACTCTCTTCTCCATGCTTAACTCCACGAAAGCCAAGGCACATATGAACCTGTTCTGTTTCCTTCCGTTTTAGCTTTAAACTACTGTTGAACCATGGCTTGTAAGCGCGCACTTTGCAATAATCATGGGATTTCCAACCACCAAAATATTTCTCAACCATTTCAACAAGCTGCTTTTCATCAAAGTTTCCGGCAACAGAAATAACACTATTTTCAGGAACATAATGTGACTTTATATAATCCAATATATTTTCCCTGGAAATATCCGAAACAGTTTGATAGTTCCCCAGTATTGGATAGCCTAACGAATTGCCGCTCCATATCTCCTCCGACAGCATGTCATGAACCATTTCCTCCGGGTAATCCTCATACATACCTATCTCTTCAACAATAACATTTTTCTCTGTTTCAATATGAGCAGGATCAAATCTTGAGTTAAACAGCATGTCGGAAATCAATTCAATACCGGTCTCCAAATCGGAATCAAGGGTCTTCGTATAATAGCAGGTGCATTCTTTTCCGGTAAAAGCATTGATCTGTCCACCTATATTGTCAATTGTCATAGCTATATCCTTGGCAGTTTTTGTTTCTGTACCCTTGAACAGCATATGCTCAACAAAATGGGAGATTCCGTTAATATTCGGTGTTTCGTACCTGGAACCCGTGCCAATCCATAAACCAAATGACACCGATCTAACATATGGCAGTTTCTCATAAACAACAGTTAAATTATTTTTAAGCAGTATTTCCTCGTACATTCTTTCTCCTTTTAATATTCATATTCTCATCTAATTCATGAGCCCCCCACTTCTATAAGTGGGGGTTCCTTATACCTGCTTCGGTGGGGGTAGAGTCCTCCACCGAAGTTTCGATGTTCAGCTTTAGCTGAACGAGTTCAATTTTCTTTTTCCTATTTTTTATGTATTTTCCCTCAAAAACCTCTAAACGATATTATGATTGCTCCTCAGAAAGTCGTAAAACGACTTTTCCTGCAGGTTTTGCTGCAGGAAGTTGCTGCAAGCTGCAACCTAGTGCAATCACAATATGGTTATCCAGCCTTAGGAAGAAGGCTGATGAAATTTAAGAAGTCTTAAATTTCATCAGAAAGTCACTTTGTGACTTTCTGGGTGACAACCATATTATTATATTGCACATGTGCCTGCTCAGGGCTATGCAAATCTACCTCGCTGCTCTCTTTCAAGCTTAACTCAATCATATGCTTGTAATGACCGTTTTCCTCCATCAGTTTTTCATGATTCCCTTGCTCTATTATTCGCCCATGGCTTAGTACATAAATACAATCTGCTCTGCGGATAGTTGATAAGCGGTGTGCAATAATTATTGATGTTCTGCCCACAGTTACACTTTTCATAGATTCCTGAATCATTTCCTCTGTTTCCGTATCAACACTTGCAGTGGCTTCATCAAGAATTAAAACGGATGGATTTGATACAACAGCTCTGGCAAAGGACAAAAGCTGACGTTCACCTGATGAAAATGTGCAGCCTCTTTCCTTTACCTCCTGTGAACGCTTATCCGGCTGTGATTCGACAAAGTTCCTGGCGCAAGCAATGTCAATAGCTCTTTCAATATCATTATCTGTTATGTCTTTGTTGTTCAGACGTATATTTGAGGCTATATCTCCGGTAAAAAGAAACACGTCCTGAAGCACAACAGATATTTTTTTTCTTAAGTCTGTGAGCCTGTAATCCTTAATGTTCTTTCCATCGATCAGGATTTCGCCCTTTTGAATTTCATAAAACCTTGTCATAAGGCTTATAATGGTTGATTTCCCTGAACCGGTAGCACCGACAAAAGCCACAAAATCTCCCGGACAAATATGAAAGCTGACATCCTGAAGCACCCAATTTTCTTTCTCGTATGCAAACCAAACATTCTTAAACTCAATCTCCCCTTTTATTTCATCACAAGGGGTTCCGGCTTCTAAATCCTCTTGTTGTTCCTCAATATCCATAATCTCAAATATTCTCTCGGAAGAAATAGTAGCAGACTGCAATCCGGTATATTGGTCTGCAATTTCATTGATGGGCTGAAAGAATTCTCTAACATAAGATATAAAGGCATACAGAATACCATATTCAAAAGCACCGGACAGAATGTCACCCGCGCAGACCCACACAAGGGCGGAAATTGTAAGGTTATTTATAACCTCAACAATCGGGCGGCCAAGGGAATTTAATATAATCTCTCTAAAGCTTGATTTAAAATATTCCTTTTCAATTTCATTATATTCATCAAATTTTTGTTTCTCCCTATGAAAGATCTGAACTATTTTCATTCCGGTTATGTTCTCTGCTAAAAATCCGTTTATTCTGCCAATATTTTTTTTCATCTTTATAAAGTTTTTTCTTGCTGCTTTTCTATAGAAAACCGCAATCAAGGCAATTAGTGGGACAGTGCTTATTCCAACGATTGCAAGCTTTGTACTCATGGAGAACATCACATAAACAAGCCCTATTATCATAACCACATCTCTGAACAAATTAATTAAAACACCCGAAAAAAGCTCATTTAAAGACTCTACGTCATTGGTCACACGCGTTAAAAGCCTTCCTGAGGAAAAATGATCAAAAAATGACATCGACATTTTTTGAATTTTATTAAACAACTGTGTTCTGAGCCTGTGCATAATGCTTTGACCGATATAGCTTAAAAGATTACTCTGCAAATAGTTCAGTATGGCAGAAGCCAAAATAAGCCCGAAAAACATTAACCCCAGAGCATTTATAGCTTTTTGATCATATAGGCCGGGAACAAGATAGTCATCTATAACCTTTTGCATAACCCTTGGTCTCATAATTATTGATGCATTAATCAAAAAAGCCATGATAACAGCAGCAATAAGGCCCGGTATATGCGGGACAAAATAAGATAATAAACGCCCTACCTTAGCTTTTCTGTTGTATATTGACTCATCCTCAATTTTATTTATAAGATTTTTATTTTCCACTGCCATCGCTGCCCCCCGGATTTTCATTTCCAGACCTTTCTGTCTGTGAAACATACAATTTATAGTAGGCACCCTTTAAATCCATCAGTTCCTGATGATTGCCTTCTTCAATAATTGCCCCATCCTCAAGATATATTATCCTGTCTGAATGCATAACTGTTGAAGCTCTATGGGATATAATGATTCCGGTTCTTTTTTTCATAACAGATTTCAGGTTTTGCAGGATTTCAGCTTCAGTTTCAGTATCAACAGCAGAAAGGCTATCATCCAGAATCAATACCGATGGATTCTTTGCCAACGCTCTGGCAATGGAAACCCTCTGCCTTTGCCCACCAGAGAGCGTTACACCTCTCTCCCCGACTACCGTATCAAAACCATTTGGGAACTCTATAATATTATCATACACTCCGGACATCCGTGCGGCCTGCTCCACCTCTTCATTTGTTATGCCCTCATGATAAAAGCTAATATTTTGTCTTATTGTAGTTGAAAACAAGAAATTTTCCTGTGGCACAAACCCGATGTTTTCACGCAAAACCTCAAGAGATAACTGATTAATATCTATATCATTCAAAGTAATATGCCCGTCTTCAATCGGGTAAAGCTTCAAAAGCAGGTTTGCCAGTGTTGTTTTTCCACTGCCTGTTTTTCCGATTATTCCAAGAGTAGAGCCTGAGGGAATATGTAAGTTTATTTTATTTAATACAGGAATCAGGGTGTTTGGATATGTAAAATTCAAATCTTTTATTTTAATATCATATCCTTCGCAATCCTCCGGAGCCTCATTGCCGTCTGGTATATCACTTTTTTCACTGAAGATATCGTTAAGTCTTTTAGCAGAAGCAGCACCTCTTTGCCAGACTTCAATAATTCGGCTTATATTTCTTACAGGTCCCATTATAGCAGCCATATATGTATTAAAAGCAATAAAGTCACCTAAGGATATCTTTCCGGTTATAACCATGTTACTGCCAAGAATAATAAACACAAGAAAGCTTACGCTGAAGCAAATTTGAGATACCGGACCAAGCGAGCCAGATACTCTTACAAGGCGCATATGCGTTTTCAGATTTTCCCTGCTAAGCTTTTCAAAGCGCTCTATTTCAGGTTCTTCCTGGGCAAAAGCCTTGATAACACGTATACCCATGATATTTTCCTGAACTCTCTCTGATATCCGTGCAAATGCTTTTTGCACTTTTTCAAAACGACGCCTTATGGTTTTTCTAAGAAGCATGGTAACACCTATGACCACAGGCACAGGGCACAGGGCAATTACAGTTAGCATAGGATCAATTGTTCCTGCCATGTAATATATTGAAACCGAGTTAATCAGAACTCCCTCTATGGCGGCAATAAAACCAAAGCCGAACACTCTTCTTATAGCATTAATATCATTAATTGCGTATGCAATCAAATCCCCTGTACGTTGATTGCTGTAAAAGCTAACGGGGAGTGTCTGCATGTGGGCAAAAAGGTTTCTACGCAGATAACTCTCTACATGCCGGCAATTACCAACAAGGAAATATCTCCAGACAAAACGCAGGCAAAAAGTGAGAACAGCAAGTGAAAACATATATATAATCTGTAATCTTATCTGCCTTTCAGTGCCCTGCCCGTGGTTGAGCATGTCTGTAACAGTTCCTAATACTTTTGGAATTCGAAGAGATATTATTGAAAATATTATAAGTACGAATATTCCGGCAGCATAAGTTAAGATACGATCCTTGATAAATTTTGTAAGCATCTTATTGACTATCATCATATCACCCGTTATATATAAAAGAAAAGACAATCCCTTAAGATTGCTCATCAGTTAATTTCAACACCTTATCTATTATACTTCAGAACTTGTACTTTTTCCATAGCATATTTAAAATTAGTGTCAATTCAAGGAATGTGTGGTTACAGCTTACACCCTCTATGTTTTCAGATACAGCTATGCAATAACAGAAACTACGCTGTCCCGACTATGTGTCTTGACGCTGCATTCTGCCGATGTTTCCCAATATTGCACTCCTATGTCTCTTAGCAACCTGTGAACAGTCCTCCATGAAGTCCACCTACACCCCGGTGAACGAAACCAGGCTGGTTTAAGTTCCGGTGGCGGTATGGTTTCATAGTAGTAATTAGGTGTGAACAGTTTAAAACAGCAGGCATGCTTCACAAGGAAACATGCCTGCTGTTTTTTATCTTTTGTTATTGGGCTAAGAGGCCGGTTAAAGCAATATTATTATGCAACCTTAATTAAAAACTCACCTCGAAGCTGAAAAACCTTCACACAATCCCGGATCTCTTTTATTAGCATGTCCATGAACTGCATACTTTTAGCCTTCCCGGTATATCCGCCTTCCAGTGGATCTGTTTCACGATATTGCTGCAACACATACTTTTTCGCCCCGTGAATCATTTTGGCAATTTCATATATATCGGATTCACTCAATTGGGGGCAGCAGGTTGTCCTGAATTCGTAATCAATTTCACTTTTTTTAATTATAGATATACATTCCAAAAGGGCTTCTTCATTAAAGTCGGAATGGCAAATATACCGGTACTTTTTCATCGGTGCCTTAACATCCATTGCAATATAATCCAACAGATTTTCTTCAATAAGCTTTTTCAATACTTGTGGTTTTGTTCCGTTTGTATCTAATTTAACCGGATAGCCCATGCTTTTTACCTTTTTAATAAAATCGGCTAAATCCGGATGCAATGTAGGCTCTCCACCTGTAATAACTACCCCGTCAAGAAATTTTCTTCTGCTTTGTAAAAAAGAAAATACATCTGCCTCATCAAGCAAGGGGTTTTTCTGTTTTTTACAAACAAGACTACGGTTATGGCAAAATACACAGTCCATATTGCAGCCTTGGGTAAATACGGTAGCAGCAATTTTACCCGGATAATCCACAAAAGATTGCTTAGCTAACCCGGCTATTTTCATCATTAGTTCCCCCAATTCTTAAGCTTTGGTTTCTTAGGATACTTCCTTTTTAACCACAAATTTGCGGCGATTGAAGTATTCTTCCTTTTTCCCTTTATTGTAATTAGAAACCGGTCTTAAATAACCGGTAACTCTCGACCATACCTCTGTTTCAGCACCACACTCAGGACACGAAAAATGCTCTCCCCTGATATATCCATGATTATTGCACACAGAGAACGTCGGTGTTATGGATATGTATGGCATTTTGTAATTTTCAAAGCATCTTTTTATAATGTTCTTACAAACTTCAATATCCTGAATACTTTCACCTAAATAAAGGTGCTGTACTGTTCCACCAGTGTATAGAGATTGAAGCTCGTCTTGTAGTTCCATGACTTCAAAGATATCATCTGTGAAGCCTACGGGAATTTGTGATGAATTTGTGTAATAAGGCACATCTTGACCTGCAGTGTAAATATCAGGGTATCTTTCCTTATCAATACGTGCAAGGCGGTATGATGTACCCTCCGCAGGAGTGGCCTCAAGGTTGTAAAAATTACCTGTTTCTTTTTGGAACTCAACCATTACTTCTCTGAGATAATTCATAATCTCTACTGCAAAAGCCAATCCTTCAGGTGTTGTTATGTCTTTCCCAATAAAATTAACAAGTGCTTCGTTCATGCCAACAATACCAATAGTGTTAAAATGGTTGTACCAGTATTGACCGGTTCTTTCCTTAACATGGCGAAGCAAAAATGTAGAATAAGGATAAAGCCCCTTTTCCGATTGTTGCTCAATAATTTTTCTTTTGATTTCAAGAGACGTTTTCCCAATACACGCTAAATCGTAAAGTTGCTTTTTGAATTCTTCTTTTGTTTTGCTCAAATACCCAATTCGAGGTAAATTAATAGTAAAAACCCCGATTGATCCGGTAAGTGGATTACTGCCGAACAAACCGCCTCCCCTTTTACGGAGCTGACCAATATCAAGTCTTAAACGGCAGCACATTGATACGGCATCTTCAGGAGAAAGATCCGAATTTACGTAGTTTGCAAAATAAGGAATGCCATATTTGCAGGTTATTTTCATGAAGCTCTCAACAGCAGGGCTGTCCCAATCAAAGTCACGAGTAATATTTATAGTCGGGATTGGAAATGTAAAAACCCTGCCTTTAGAATCTCCCTCAAGCATTACTTCACAGAACGCCTTGTTGAAAATATCCATTTCCTCCTGGAAATCACCATACTTGTCATTTGTAAATTGCCCGCCGGAAATAACAGGCTCATCTTTCAGTGTTTTCGGAACCTTTATGTCGAAGGTCAGATTGGAAAAGGGGCATTGAAAACCAACCCGAGTAGGCACATTAATGTTAAATATGAACTCCTGAATGCATTGTTTGACCTGTGCATAGCTCATATTGTCATACCGAATGAAAGGTGCGCAGTAAGTATCAAATGATGACCATGCCTGAGCTCCTGCTGTTTCCCCCTGGGTGCTGAAAGTTGAATTTACAAGCTGCCCCAATAAGCTTCTTAAGTGCTTAGGGGGGTTACTTTCAACTTTTCCTGCTACCCCACCAAAACCGTCGGTTAAAATTTGGCGAATGTCCCATCCGGCACAATATGCACCGAAAAAGCCCAGATCATGAATATGACAATCACCATTCTCATGTGCCTTACGGACTTCAGAAGGATAAATCTCGTGAAGCCAGTATTTCTTTGTGAAAGCCTCCCGAACGTAATTATTCAGGCCATTCACACTTTTTTGGGTATTTGCATTCTCTTGTATTTGCCAGTCCTTATCACCAAGGTAGTCGCTGAACATATCAATTGTAGCCCCAATTAAAGCATTGATATCCCTGGCACCGCTTCTTTTTTCTCTGTATAATATGTATGCTTTTGCGGTTTTGGCATGGCCTTTTTCAATAAGCACGTATTCCACAAGATCCTGGATTTGCTCCACCTCAGGGATTTTGTCATGATATTTTTCTTCTGCAAGTGCAACAACTTCGTCGCATAATCTTTGAGCTGTGTTAAAATCTTTGCCACCGCATGCCACTGCGGCCTTGAAAATTGCTGAGCTGATCTTTTCAGGAATGAATTTCTCAACACTCCCGTCTCTCTTTCGTATCCTATCAATCATTCCTTGTGCCTCCCTGAGATATCTACATCTTGTTGAAAATATACTATCATAACACAACATATAGTGTCAACAACAAAAAAAGAAATTCTTTGTGCAATATGACCAAATGCAGTCCCTCCAACGTTTCGAGGATTTGTTTATTTTTTCGACATATTTCGCATTCAGTTAACATGAAAGTGTAATATTCATATTGCTGCATTGTCTTGTTATTTTTTTCCATATCGGTATAATTTTCTTGGCAATTTCAACACACCATTTCAATGAGGCTGGTCGCAGGCAGAGCCTGGCTGGTCGTAGGCTCTGCCTACTGCTCGCCGATGCATCCGGTCTGCTCGCCTATGCATCCTATGCGGGAGTAGAGGATTTTGCTTGCAAAATCCAGCAAACCCGGAGCGTACCTAAGGAGCGTACCAACCGGAACGCTCCCCCTGGAAGGATAACCCCAGTTATTGGAACGCCCCGATTGAATTGTTCTCAGTTAAATGTTTAGTATATTCTATTTGAATAGTTTGTATTTTAAATGCAAATGATAACTACAAATAAAGTTGGCAGGTGATGAACTTTGGAAGAGCATAATGATATTAAAATTACTTCCCATGACAGACTTATGAGGGCATGGGAAAACTCTATGGAATTAACCCGAGATTTCGAAATGTACGCAAAAAGAGTTGACGATGAAGAATTACAATCAGTTTTTAAAAAATTTGCTGAGGAAGAAGGCTTTCATGCTTCAAAATTCAGAGAATTGCTTCTTGAGCGCCAGAATGAACAATTACAGTAAACGCAGCATATAACTTATGTCATATTTCATTAAATATATGCATTCGTATTGTGGAAGGCAAAAATACTATATATGTTGAATCAGAAATTCAACATATATAGTATTTTGTTATCTTGGTAAATTGGTATAAGGCACTACAAATCAACAAGCTCATAATCGGCTTAATTAGAGGCAAACGGAAAGATCATGAGTAATTAGGGTGACGGTTCTTTTGGTTGCAATCAAAAATATTGGTGTTATTAGGGGTCATAATTTTAGAACCTCATTAAATATCCTTTCCGCATTTTGGGCAGTATTCGAAATCGCTTTCAAGCCTGATACCGCAATATGGGCAAAAGTTATATTCTTTTTTGTATACATCTTGCTGGTTTTTGTTTATGTTGTATAGAAGATTTTCCGCTTCCTTATTCTTAACTTCATCTTTAAAATTATTTTTTATCCATCTGTCAGAAGGATCGCCTTCTTCTTCTGAATTTGTTATGTCAATTATTGAATACCGATCCTTGCTTGTAGCATTTTTGTAATGATAAGCTGCTTGAACTATTCCAAGAATTATAAAAATTACTCCGAACAACGGAAAAAGTTTGAGTATCCCAAACGGAGCATGAGCCGTGATTGCTGTTGCCATAATTGTCCAAAATACACCAAATATTATTATCGCAATCGATCCGACAAAAGACATCCCCGACGGACCTCGCCCTGGTTTTATACTCTTCATTTATTTACACTCCTAATTTGTAAATGCTATTCGAAAAATAAATCTCGCATAAATAACCAATATGTTTCACCAGATTTAGTTTTCAATTTATATTACGCTTTTAATCACGTTTTGTATGAAAACATTTTAGCAGCTGACCACAGATCATCTTTTTTATCTGACTCAAATTAGCATATGAATCAATTTGTTACTTGTTTATTAACTGAGGGAATTCGATTTGACCCCACCCTTAGAAGAATCTAAATCCTCTAATTTTTTACGTAATTTTTTTCTGTTCTTTTTTTTAAGTTTAACAGCATACATCTCATTATCAGCTATGCTAATAAGCTGATTCATATCGCGGCCATCGTCGGGGAATATGCTGAAACCGATGCTTGCCTGTATTTTGGTCGGTACACCATTGATTAAGAGCGGTTTATCCAAAAGGTCGTATATTTTCTGCATGACAGCTTCGGCAGCATCACGGCTTTTGATATCGACAATCAATACTGTGAATTCATCGCCTCCCATACGGGCAGCTAAGTCGATCTCACGAATATTTGATTTAATTCTATTTGCAACTTCCTTTAAAAGCAAATCGCCTGCCTCATGTCCGTAGCTGTCATTGACCTGCTTTAAGTTATCAAGATCAATAAAAAGAATTGCAGTTTTATCGCCGTTACGAAATGACCTTTCCAGCTCATTATTAAGTTTTTCATAGAAAAGCTTTCTGTTGGCTAAACCTGTTAACGCATCATGATACGCTAAATAAGTAATCTGTTCCTCTGCTTTTTTCCTTTCAGTAATATCAGTTACAATTGATATGAGCATTCTTTTTTTATTCATTAAAAGCGGTGTTGAATGGACTTCCACATCACGCCATACACCACCTGCTGCTCTATGTCTGAAGTGATATACATTCTTCTTGTTTGTGTAAATCTCATCGAGCAGTTTTCTCATGTACTCATCGGAAAGCTCATTCAAGTCTGTGATTTTTAAACAGTGAAAATCATTCTCAGAATACCCATAAAAATCTCTTGCTGCTTTGTTTGCATCAAAAATCTCAAGTTTGTCATAATCAATCAGATACATTATTGCTGTATTTTGATAAAACATATCTCTAAAGCGTTGTTCACTTTGACGCAGCTGATCCTCTACCGCTTTCTGTTCTTCGATCTGTATTTCAAGCTGTTTTGTAATTCGCATATCATGCCCAAGAAGCACAAAACCTTCAGGCTCTTTCAGTCTACCTGATATGAGAGGCATGAATGAAAGACTTACCGGAAGAACATCTCCAGATTTAGTCAGGCAATATGTGTTATCACAGCGTTGAACAGCACAATCACTTTTTATATCCATAACCTCTGAAAAAATATCAGGCTCCCCCAAAATAACGGTAAACGGTTTGTCAAGCAAGTCGACAGAGCGGTATTCGAGGAGTGTTTCAGTACTCTGGCTAATTTTTTGTATTTTCCCATCCGGTGAAAGCAAAACAGCTAAATCCATCATCTCGGAGAATATCATGTCATTGAGAATTTGAGGTGATATGCTGAACAGTCTGTAATGCTTCATCGCATAATACACCCCGTAAAGAACGATCAAGGAAAAAAGATGGGACATCAAAGGTAGATAATCTATCCCAATTGCCGGAAGTACCAATTGGGTGACGGACACGATCACAAAAGATATAGAACAAGCTAAAAGTAAAATCTTAGCCTGGTTTATAATCCTGGTATTATTCCTGTTTTTTGCATACCATAATGTTAAAATGCTAATTGTTATTATGAGAAAAATAAAGGTGTAAATTGAGCTGCCTGTATAATAGAAGTCTTTCAGCTTTCCCGATAAGACTTTGTCACCGCGAAATTCTATAACACTAAGAACCCAAAAAATCATACCCGGCAGGTATAATAAAGCACTGTATACCGGTTTCTCGGCAAAACAGCTTTCGGTCAAAAGCATAACCATATGCAGCGCAAAAGCTCCAAAAAAACACCAACCTACCGCTGACACCAGAATCCAAGTATTATGCGAAGTGGTAGTTATATATGAAAAAGCATATCCAATGGACCAAACAGCCATACTCATACACCAAAGTATAAACACCTTGTTGAGCTTGGCGTGCCTTTTCGCTCTATATATAAAGAGCCCCATATATATGTACAGCAGAGCTGCAAATAGTGATAGTGCCGAAATAATGTTTAGCAATAACATTCCCCCCGCAGTTTGTTTTTGTTATGCATAAAACATTAATTTGCTAATATTATTTTGTATGTGTAACATCAAAGAATAGCTATGGATAGTGAAAATACGATGATTTTCAAATTTATGTCGCCTAATTACGCCATAATTCTAACACAAAACAAGATCCATATGCAACTCATAAAAATATAACGAGGCTAAGATGGATCCCTGCCCCACCTCATCGCATATTTTCAACCATTCCGGTTGAAAAATGCTTGGTGGCGGGTACCTATTTCACACAACAGACCGCGAGTCAAAATCTCCCGCATAGGATGATAGGCGAGCAGACCGGATGCATGGGCGAGCAGCAGGCTCTGCATGCGACCAGCCTCGTTGAAATGGTGTGTTGTAATTGCCAAGCAATTTCTTCCGGTATTTTAACTACAGACGGGCTTGAAAATTCAGTTCCACCCAATGATTTTAAAGCTCATTGAGGCAGATAACATCCACATCCTCAGGCTTTTTACCCAATTTTAAACACTTTAAAATCCCATAAGCAGTATCCATTGATGTTAAACACGGGATTGAGCTCTCAACTGCTTTCCTGCGGATTTTAAAACCATCACGCTGTGGTGCTCGCCCACGGGTAGGTGTATTAATAATGAGCTTTATTTTTCCTTCTTCTATTAAGTTTAATAGATTTGGAGCTTTTTCACTGATTTTTCGAACCGCATTGGTTGCAATTCCTTGCTGGTTCAGGTATAAAGCAGTTTTTCCTGTCGCATATAACACATACCCCAATTTTTCAAACCCTTCGGCTAATAATACTATTTCCGGTTTGTCTGTATCCTTTACCGTAAAGAGAATCCCACCCCCTTGTTCCGGATATTTTGTTTCCGCAGCAAGAATTCCCTTATACAACGCATCATGAAAGGTTTTTCCGATGCCTAAAACCTCACCTGTAGATTTCATTTCAGGACCAAGGCTGGTATCTACGTCATGCAGCTTTTCAAATGAAAACACAGGTACCTTTACAGCTACATAATCGGATTCCTTGTATAAGCCTGTGCCATATGGAAAATCACTTAATTTCTTACCCATCATTATTCTGGTTGCCATTTTCACCATGGGTATGCCTGTCACCTTACTGATGTATGGTACTGTACGGCTTGAGCGTGGGTTTACTTCTATCACATACACCTCATCATTATGAAGCACATACTGAATATTAACCATACCGATAACATGAAGTGCACCGGAAAGCCTTTTTGTGTAATCAACAATTGTGTCCCTTGCTTTTTTGCTTATGTTCTGTGTGGGGTAAATGGAAATACTGTCACCCGAGTGAACACCGGCTCTTTCCAAGTGCTCCATAATACCGGGAATTAATATATCTTCACCGTCACATATAGCATCAACCTCAAGCTCCTTGCCCATCATATATTTATCTATAAGAATGGGGTGCTCCTGTTCTTCACGGTTTATTATTTCCATGAATTCCCTTACATCGTCATCGTTAAGGGCAATTTCCATGCCTTTACCACCTAACACATAAGATGGGCGTACCAGCACCGGATATCCTAACTTATTTGCTGCCGTTACCGCCTCTTCAGCAGTGAAAACAGTCCGCCCTTCGGGTCTGGGTATTTTCTGTTCTGATAATATTTCATCAAACAGCTCTCTATCTTCTGCTGCATCAACATATTTTGCTTCTGTTCCAAAAATTCTAACTCCAAGATCATTAAGGGTTTTTGTAAGCTTTATAGCTGTCTGTCCTCCAAATTGAACAATAGCGCCATCAGGCTTTTCAGTTTCAATAATATTTTCCACATCTTCGGGGGTAAGCGGTTCAAAGTATAGTTTATCTGCTGTGTCAAAATCCGTGCTTACAGTTTCCGGATTATTATTGGCTATAATGGTTTCATATCCTTCCTCTTTTAATCCCCATACAGAATGAACAGAGCAGTAATCAAATTCAATACCCTGTCCTATACGGATAGGTCCGGAACCTAAAACCAGAACTTTTTTATTTTTGCTTGGAACTACCTCGGTTTTAAAGTCATAAGTGGAGTAAAAATATGGTGTGATCGCTTCAAATTCTGCGGCACAGGTATCTACCATTTTGTAGGCCGCTTTTATATTCCATTCATTTCTCTTTGCCTTAATGTCTTTCTTATCACATTTCAAAAATCCGGCTATTACACTATCGGTAAAACCCATCTTTTTTACTTTTAGAAGCATCTCAGGGGTTAATGCATCGAAATTTAATTTACTAAGAATCTCCTCCATATCAACAATGTTCTTTATTTTTTTTATAAAGAATGGATCAATTTTTGTGATGCTATTTATATCCTCAATTGTGAATCCACGGCGAAGCGCCTCTGCGACAACAAGAATCCGCTCATCATCAATGTCATGAAGCTTTTCTTTTATGCGGGAATTGTCAAGTCCTTCAAATTGTCGCTGTTTAAGAGTAAACAGGTTAAGCTCCAAAGAGCGTATTGCTTTCATAAAAGCCCCTTCAAAGCAATTGCCTATGGCCATTACTTCCCCAGTCGCCTTCATTTGTGTTCCCAAGGTTCTTCTTGCATTAACAAACTTGTCGAAAGGCCATTTGGGGATTTTAACGACTATATAATCAATAACCGGTTCAAAACATGCATAGGTTTTTCCTGTAACAACATTCTTAATCTCATCCAGGCTATACCCCACAGCAACCTTTGATGCAACTTTTGCAATTGGGTATCCGGTTGCCTTTGATGCAAGTGCCGAAGAGCGGCTCACGCGTGGATTAACCTCTATCACCGCATATTCAAAGCTGTCTGTATGCATAGCAAATTGAACATTACAGCCGCCCTCTATTTTTAGCTCAGATATAATATTTAAAGCAGAAGTACGGAGCATCTGATATTCCTTGTCGGTCAACGTCTGAGCCGGCGCCACAACTATACTGTCACCGGTGTGTACTCCAACAGGATCCACATTCTCCATGCTGCAGACAGTAATCGCATTACCTTTACTATCCCGCATTACTTCAAACTCAATTTCTTTCCATCCGGATATACATTTTTCTATTAAAACTTGCTTAACGCGACTAAGCCGCAAGCCGGTATTTCCTATTTCTATAAGTTGTTCTCTGTTTTTTGCTATACCGCCGCCTGTTCCTCCTAAGGTATACGCAGGACGAACCACCACGGGATATCCTATTTCCTCAGAAAAGGCCAGTGCATCTTCTATTGTTTGCACTACCTTGCTTGGAATACAAGGCTCTCCTATTCTTTCCATGGTGTCTTTAAAGGATTGCCTGTCCTCAGCCATTTTTATAGTACTTGCTTCGGTTCCTAAAAGCTTTACGCCAACAGATTCAAGAAACCCGCTCTCAGCCAACTCCATTGCAAGGTTTAACCCAGTCTGACCCCCAAGTGTCGGTAAAATGCTGTCCGGTTTCTCTTTTATAATGATTTTCTTAACTACTTCTATATCTAGCGCCTCTATATAAACTCTGTCTGCAATATTAACATCAGTCATGATAGTAGCCGGATTACTATTAACAAGCACTACCTCTATGCCTTCCTCTTTCAATGCCCTGCATGCCTGTGTCCCTGCATAATCGAACTCTGCTGCCTGACCGATTATAATGGGACCCGAACCTATAACCAAAACCTTTTTTATATTCTTATTAAGCGGCATAACAAACCTCCACAATTTAATTGTTTCACTAGCTTTACCAATTTTCCCCACAGCATTTTGATTTTACCTGCATGACAGGCATTCCTACTTTATCTTGTTTGCAGCGCTGGTACCCACACACTCCAAAAAATCTCCAATCAAGTCCACCTTGCCCGCAGTTGCAGGTTTGGTTTCCGGATGGAATTGAACTGTGACAGTAGGCATATTCAGGTATCTTAGCCCTTCCACCGTTTCATCATTCATACTGGTATGTGTGATTTCTGCCCTGCTCTTGTCAAGACTGCTTGCAATCACCTCAAACCCGTGATTTTGCGCGGTTACATAGGTAATACCCCTTTTTATATCCTTTACAGGATGATTACTTCCTCTGTGCCCATATTTAAGCTTGCCGGTATCGGCTCCTTCAGCAAGAGCAATTAACTGGTGTCCAAGGCATATTCCGAAAATCGGTTTCACTCCAAGCAATTTCTTTATGGTATCTATAACATCACTACATTCCTTTGGGTCTCCAGGACCATCAGAAAGCACAATACCGTCCGGATCCACCGCCAAAATATCTTCCGGTGAAGTAAATGCCGGAAAAATAAATACTTCACATCCTCTATTTCTAAAAGCGTTTATTATGCTTTTCTTAACACCTAAATCCAGTATTGCGATCCTATGCCCGTTTCCTTCATAATGCTTTACTTTTTTGGCGGTTACTTTTCCCACAGAGCTCGATTGTCTGTGTTCACGAGCTTTTTTAAGTAGCTCGGCCGGATCAGATTTCTCGTCCGTGCTTATAATACCGTTCATTGTTCCCTTATCTCTAAGGAGCCCTGTTAGTGTACGGGTATCTATATCGGCTAAACAAACAATATTATTATTTTTAAGGTAATCCTCAAGAGTTCCGCCACTACGCCAATTGTTTGGATAATCACAGATTTCTCTTGCAATAAAGCCTTTAACTTGCACATCTTCAGATTCACGGTCTTCATTGTTAACACCATAATTGCCGATAAGAGGGTAAGTCATTGCAACAATCTGACTATAATTCGAAGGATCTGTCAAAATCTCCTGATAACCTGTCATGCCCGTATTAAAAACAACCTCTCCAACAACTGTTCCGCAGGCTCCCTTGGAAATTCCTTTAAATACGGTTCCATCCTCCAGCATCAATATAGCTTTCATGTTTGTTTCCTCCTAGGTTTTACGTCTATAAGTTGTGTTTCTACCTCATTATTAGTTAATCTCATTGGTAATTTCATCCCTCATGCGCAGGGCTTCTTCCCGGCATGCAAGATCGAACTCTTCAATTGTGAAATCCTTTTTCCATCTATCAAGCTTGTATGCGCACATAAGGCTTCTGGAAGCGTTTATAACAGCCCCAAGCCCTTTATTATCAAAAGCTGCTGATACATCCGCTGCCCCCCCACCTTGAGCTCCGTAACCGGGAACTAAAAAATAAACTGATTTCATTCTGCTACGCAGTGTCTTTAGCTGTTCGGGCCAGGTTGCGCCTACAACTGCTCCCACGGATGAATATCCGTGTTCCCCAATGAGTTCGTTTCCCCATTCTGTCACAAGATCTGCCATGAGCTCATAAACTTTTCTGCCATCTTCAAGAACCATATCCTGGAGCTGACTTGATGAAGGGTTTGATGTTTTTACAAGAGCAAAGATTCCCTTGTTATAGCTTGCACAATCTTCAAGCATAGGCTTTATTCCATCTATGCCAAGATAAGCATTGACAGTTAACGCATCCACATCAAAAGCAGCTGCTTTTCCCCCATCTTCCAGTACAGTCCTGCCAAGAAAAGCTGAGGAATAAGCCTGGGATGTGGAACCGATATCATTTCTTTTACCATCGCCGATAATTATAAAGCCTTTTTTCTTTCCATATTCAACAGTACGGCAAAAAGCTATCAAGCCTTCAATTCCATACATTTCGTAATAAGCCAATTGGGGTTTTATTACCGGAATTACGTCAATAACGGCATCCATAAGCTTACTATTAAATTCAAATATACTTTCCGAGGCTGCCTTAAATGTGTTCCCAAAGAGCTCAAGGTTTTTGCGTCGTATAGATAATGGGATGTATTCAAGCTTTGGATCAAGACCCATAACCGTTGGGTTTTTCTTTTCATTTATTTTGCTTATAAGCTTTTCGATAAACATGAGTACCATCCTTTCAGGCTTAAAATAGAATAGTTTA